>JAEEGL016722038.1_pt1 | contig 17433 bp, 16 predicted proteins | sample 9134231 | NCBI WGS metagenome assembly JAEEGL01 (sample SAMN16246548, study PRJNA631951) | gut metagenome | biome: gut microbiome; feature: rumen; material: fiber-attached | host: Bos | place: Iran: Karaj | collected 2018-10
CCAGCCGGCGAACAGCACAATCAGGAGGCCGCCGATGAGCATCAGGAAATTGGCCGACACGAAGTCGAAAAGCTCGAAGATATTCCTGCCCATCACCTTCCATCCGTCCAGGGGGCCGATAGACAGGGAACAAAGGGCGCCCAGCACCCAGATCAGGGAAAAGACCAGGCCGACGGCTACCTTACGGGAAAGCTTGAACTCTTCTATGCAGAAGGCCACGATGGCCTCCAGGATAGAGATGGCCGATGTGAGGGCGGCCAGCAGAAGCGCCAGGAAGAATAAGATGGCTATGACGCCACCCATGGGCATCTGGCTGAAGATATGAGGCAGGGTAATGTAAACAAGGTCGGGGCCCTCTCCGGGGCTGATGCCAAAAGCAAACACAGCCGGCATGATGGCGCATCCTGCAATGAGCGCAAATACCGTATCGGAAATAGCCGTCTGGGCGCCCAGGACTATGATATGCGCATCTTTCTTTACGTAGGAGGCATAGGTCATCACCAGGCAGGAGCCCAGGGAGAGCGAGAAAAAGGCCTGTCCCAGGGCGGCCAGGAAGGTTTGCGAACTCACCTTAGACCAGTCCGGCCTGAAAAGGTAGCTGAGGCCGGGACCGCTGCCGGGAAGCGTCATGGAACGGACGGCAATGCAGATGACAATGAGAAAGAGCACCGGCATCATCACCTTGGAGAACTTCTCTATACCATTCTGCACGCCGGCGATCACCACACCCGCCGTCAGGCCCAGGAAGATGGTATGACAGATCAGGGGCCACCCCACAGAAGTAGAGAAGTTGGAGAACATCGTTCTCAGGGCCGCCGTATCCCCGCAGGTGAAGTCAAAGCGGATGGCCTTGAGAAGGTATTCAAAACTCCAGCCACCCACTACTGAATAGAACGACAGGATAAAGACGCAGCAGACAATGCCCACGATGCCGGTGAAGCCCCAGTGACTGCCCGGGGCCAGTTTGCGGAAGGCAGCACGGGCGCTGGCCTGGCTGCGGCGGCCGATGATGAACTCGGCCAGCATGACCGGCAGGCCCACCAGGGACACAAAACCCAGGTAGATGAGAATGAAGGCGGCGCCACCATTCTGACCTAGCAGATAAGGAAAACGCCAGAGGTTCCCCAGTCCCACGGCCGATCCGGCCAGGGCCACCAGGACGCCGAACGAACTGGCAAAAGAGTCTCTTTTTGGGGATGGATTAGCCATGCGCATCTTTTTAATGCGCTAATATAGTAAAAAAAATTAAAAATGTGTCTTTCCCCTATCCCAACTGCGCAAGCGCAAAGGCGTAGGCGCCCAGGGAGACGGCGCGGCTGGTGCCGAGGGTGCTCACGGCGATGCCGGTCTTCTTGCCCTGCCGGTAGCGCACGGTCTCGTCCGTGCCGGGGACGGGCACCAGGGTGGAATCGTCCTCCAGGAAGGCGCGCACGCCTGCCTCCGTAGTAAGGTCCAGCACCTCCATCTGCAGCCAGGGATTCACCGCCTCTACGAGGGCTGGCAGGATATGGTGCGCGGCGCCCGATACGCCCCCTCCCACGACCACCAGGCCGTCGGCGATATCCAGGGCATGGGCCAGGGCATCGGCCGCAGCGACGCCCAGGTCCCGGAAAGACAGGAGGGCGGCGGCGCGGTCACCATCGGCCCGTCCGTCGGCGATGGCACAGATGTCCTTGGGAGAGAGGTCCCGGGCATCTCCGGAGGCCTCCCGGTACACCCGCTTCACGGCACGGATGCTGACGCTTTCCTCGGCATACAGGGACGGGGTATGCACGTTGCGCATGAGCCACACGTCTCCCCCGCAGCCGTTGTCTCCCTTCAGGAGCTTCCCGTCCAGCACGACGCCGGCGCCGAAGCCCGTTCCAAGGGTAAGGCCGATGAGGTTGTGGTAGCGCCGGGTGCTGCCCGCCTGCTCCAGCGCCCGGTTCATCCGGGGCAGCAGGCCGGCGATCGCCTCTCCGTAGGCGAAGAGATTGCCGTCGTTGTTGATAAAAACCGGCAGGCCGAAGGCGCGGAACAGATAAGGCCCCATGGCCACGCCGCCCCGGAAGCAGGGGAAGTTGGGCAGGTCGCCGATGATGCCGGCTTCATAGTCGGCCGGGCCGGGGAAGGCAAAGCTGATGGCCACCGGGGGCTCGTCCAGCAGGGCTTCCACCTCCCGGAAGCCCTGCACCAGGGTCTCCAGGCAGCGGACGGCGTTGTCTGTCACGGCATCCAGCCGTACCGGCGTCACCACCTCTTCGAAGTCGCGGATGGCCGAAAATACAAAGTTGGTTCCCCCGGCATCGAGGGTAAGGACGGTTTTATGCGTTGTGTCTGACATAGGCTCTGATTATCATGCAGGTTTCCCCGGCAGCCGGACGAAGAGTGAACGTCTCCACGCAGGCGGGGATAATAAAAGTCTCGGCATAATGGACGGTGAAAGGGTCGAAGCGGCCGTCTGGGCTTTCCACCACGGCCTCATGGCCTTCGACCAGGTTCAGGACCTGGACGCTGTCTCCCGTGGGGAAGGTAACGGGAACGGAGAAACGCATGCGGCGGGTCTCGATGAATTCGGCCGGATGGAGGCCTGTCCTGATCTCTTCCCAGCCTTCGCCTTTGGCCAGCGGTTCAAAGTGATTGGCCAGGTGGTCCCGGACATACTCCGTATCCCTTTCCCAGCGGATCACCTTACTCCCCCGCTCTATATTGATGGGGCGGGGCTTTCCGTCCAGGCCCATCCGGCCCCAGTCCCACAGCTTGAAGGTGAACAGGTTGGGCGTGGCGCTGATCTCCAGCACCATGGCACCGGCCCCGGAACAGTGGATGGTTCCCCCGGGAATGAGGAAATGGTCGTGCTTGCAGGCCGGAAGGCGGTTCACATATTTTTCCGCCTCGAAGGGTTTCTCCCCCCGCTGCGCAGCGCGCAGGTCTTCCAGCATAGCCGCGGAATCCACACCGGTTTTCACGCCCAGGAAAACACTGGCCCCGGGACCGGCATCCAGGATGTAATAGCTCTCGTCCTGGGTATAGGGCATGCCGAACTGCTCCCGGATAAACTGCGTGGTGGGATGCACCTGCAGGCTCAGGTTTCCCCCGCCCATGGTGTCCAGAAAGTCGAAGCGGATGGGGAAATCCTTTCCGAAACGCGCTTCCACCGGCTCTCCCAGCAGTTCCCGGCTGTGGAGCAGGACAAGGTCATTGGCCGGGAATTCCACCTGCACTCCGTCTACCTCCAATAACAAACTGTTTTCCTCGGGAACACAGTCGAAACACCAACCATAATTATTAACCCCTCGATCCAAGTCGCAAACCTCCTTCATCCACTGGCCGCCCCAGGGGGCGGGGTCGAAGAAAGGAACCACGCGGAAAGGTTTGCGGGCCGTCCGGGCCATCCCGGCCAGGAAGGTTTCCGAATCGATCATTTTGGGCAAAGAGGCATCATTCGTATCCAGCCACCACTTTACCCGGCCAAAGAGCTTGTCTTTATAATAGTCCAGCACGCGCCAGTCGATGAACAGGCCGCGTTTGTACTGAATGGAAACGGGATCTTCCCGGTTGTCTGTGCCCAGGCCCATGACCTGATGCCGGCGCATGCGCTGCTGGATTTCCCAGCGGGCCATATCGGCATAGACCAGGACGGCGTCTTCCGGCATGGCCAGGGCGGCACCGGGGCCGGCGATGAGCGTCCCGGGGCCGGCTTCCCGGCGGGCCTTCTCCAGTTTCTCCCGGTCGAAGAAATCCTCCATCCGGAGGGAGGTGAGATAGCCGAAGAGGACATCGTCCGTCATGAAAGGCTGCGTCATGTGCCGGACCAGCACTTCCTCCTTCATCAGGGTGCGGGTGAGGATGATCTTTTCAAAGGAGGGGCGCAGAGCATCCACCACACTTTGTTCATACACACCCGTATACATATCCAGGGCGACGGGGCTGCCCGCCTGGGAGCCCAGTTCCTGCGCGATGGCCTCCCATCCGCAGATTACGCGGCCGTCGACGAGCGTAGAAGGGGTTTTGTCGTAATTGCTTTTCATTTTAATATGTATGAACATATAAAGCTATGTGCAAATATATCAAGAAAAATAATACGGACAAAGTAAAATATTGATTATCTTTGTTCCCGACAAAACCATCACCCATGACCCTTGACCACAACAGCGCAGAACCCCTCCACCTGCAGGCCCAGAAAGTCCTGCGGGAACTGATTGCCAGCCCCGAGTACAAGGACGGAAAACTGCTTCCCAAGGAAGTGGACCTGGCCCGCCAGCTGCAGATCTCCCGCAACACCCTGCGGCAGGCCATCAACCAGCTGGTCTTCGAGGGACTGCTGGAAAGGAAAAAGGGCGTCGGGACCCGCGTAGCCCGGCGCAGCATCAACAGCGGCGTCAAGAACTGGCTCAGTTTCTCCCAGGAAATGAAAAGACTGGGCATCGAAGTGAGAAACTACGAGCTGCTGATCACCCGCAAACCCGCCAGCCCGGAGACGGCCGATTTCTTCGGCATCGGCGAAGGAGAGCGCTGCGTAGTGATGGAAAGGGTGCGCGGCAACACCTCCTTCCCCTTCGTCCTGTTCATCTCCTACTTCAACCCGGCCCTGCCGGTTACGGGAGAGGAGAACTACAACCTCCCGCTCTACGAAATGCTGGAGGAACGCTACGGCATCGTGGTCAAGACCTCGCGGGAAGAAATCTACGCCCAGCTGGCCGGGAAAGAAATCGCACAGAAACTGGAGATCTCCCCCAACGACCCCATCCTGGTGAGGAAACGCTTTGTCTACGACGAAAAGGGCCGGCCGGTCGAATACAACATCGGCTATTACAGGGCCGACAGCTTCACCTACTGCCTGGAGGCTACCCGCTAAGGCTTACTTGCGCTGATAGATGTAGCGCTTGATGCTGCGCTTGGGTGTGCGCTCGAAGTCCTCGGGCAGGAATTCGAACTTGCGGATGTGCGCATAGCCAGGCAGTTCCCGGTTCACATACGGAATCTTGGAAACCAGAAATTCCTTCAGCTGCTCGCTGTCCATGCCGTCCTGGGCGCCCTTGGGGAAGTCCGGATAGATGAGGGCCGTGAGGCCGCCGTTGTCCTCGATGACCAGGGAATCCACCACATAGTTCAGGTTATTGAGCACGCCTTCTATCTCTTCGGGATAGATATTCTGGCCGGACGGGCCCAGAATCATGCACTTGGAGCGTCCGCGCAGGTACAGGAAACCGTCTTCGTCCATCACGCCCATGTCGCCGGTACGCAGCCAGCCGTCTTCGGTGAACACCTGGGAAGTGGCCTCCTCGTTCTTGTAATAGCCCAGGAAAACGTTCGCTCCCCTCACCTGCACCTCGCCGGGTGTATTCTGCGGATCATCGGAGTCGATACGGATCTCCATGTTGGGCACGGCCTGTCCGCAGGAAAGCAGCCGAGCCTTCCCGTAGCGGGCATGGGAGATGAGCGGGGCGCATTCCGTCATGCCATAACCCACCGTAAAGGGGAATTCGATGCCGCGGAAGAAGCGTTCCACCTCGGGATTGATGGCGGCACCGCCCACCACCACCTCCAGGAAGCGCCCGCCGAAGGTGGTGACCAGCTCCTCGCAGATGCGCTTGCGCAGGTACTGGTCCACCAGCGGAAGCCGGAAGAAGAAGCGGTTGCGGTCGATAATGGGCTTCAGTTTGGAACGGTAGATCTTCTCGATGATCAGCGGCACGGCCACGATGATGCGGGGGCGCACTTCGGCCATGGCCTCCATGATGATCTTGGGGCTGGGCGTACGGGTGAGGAAATGCACATGCATGCCCAGCACCATCTCCATGAGGAAATCGAACATCAGTCCCAGCATATGCGCCAGCGGCAGCATGGACACCACGGCGTCTCCGCTGCCCAGTTCCGGGAACTTTTCGAAGCCGAATACCAGGTTGGACCAGATGGCCCTGTAGGGTACCATCACACCCTTGGAGAAGCCCGAAGTGCCGGAGGTGTAGTTGATCACCGCCAGTTCGTCGGGGCTGTCCACATAATAGTTCAGGTCGTCGGGCGTGAGGTCGGAGGGGAATTTACGGCCGAAACTCTCGTTCAGGTGCTCACGCACATGCCAGAGTTCCCGGGATTCGGCATAGAGGAACTTGAAGGTATTGATGTGGACCACAACCTGCAGAGCGGGCATTTCCTCAATGACGAGTCCTTCCCAGACCACTTCATCCACGAATAGTACACGGGCTTCGGAATGGTTGATCAGGTGGTGGATGTTGCCGGGCTTGAACTCGTGCAGGATGGGAACGGGGACGGCTCCGTAGGTTATCGCTGCAAGGAAGCTTACGCCCCAGTTTGCCTGGTTCCTTGAGCAGATGGCCACTTTGTCTCCTTTGTTAAGGCCGCATTGTTCGAATGCGATATGCAGTTTCTCTATGCGTCTTGCGACGTCGCTGTATTTTAATGTAACCCCCTGATAGTTCGAAAGAGCAGGCTTGTCCCAGTTCTTGCGGATACTTTCCTGCAGCAGGAGATTAACCGATGTAAATTCCATTCTTCTTAAGGTTTTTCGGGGCGCAAAGTAGCGTCATTTTTCCTCGGCATGCAAATTTTCAAGAAAAAAGGAATAGTATTTGTGTTATTTTTTCTACTTTTGTGAAATATGAAGCATACACAAGTCAATTATGCCGACGGTGACATGGTCATCATGGACAGCCTGGACGCCTTCCTCAACGCAGACAGGGCCGACGAAGGGATGATCCTGTCGATGATCGTCGTCGAAGGCCGCCTGCGTCTGGATTTCTGTGAAAAGCCCATCGAACTGGGCCGCAGCGACATCCTCATCTGCCCGCCCCGCGCCACCCTGGCAGGCTTCCACCGTTCGAAGGACTTCCACGGCCTTCTCTTCGGCATGTCCTACACCAAGTTCCAGAAGACGGTGGGCGCAACGGGAGGCCGCCTGTGGTCGGTGATGACCTATGCCATGGAGCATCCGGTCTTCCACATGAACGAGGCCGAGATGCGTATCGCCAGCCATGTCTTCCACCTGTTCGAAGAAAAACTGGCCGGTTCCCGGGACTATTATTATAAGGAAGTGATGCAGTCGCTCATGACAGCGGCGTTCTATGAAGTATGCATCATTGTGGAAAGGAACATGAAATACGGTCACAGCACCCAGTTCCAGCAGAAGGACCTCATCTTCCGGCGCTTCCTGGAGCTCATCAGCGTAGCCGAAGGCAAGCGCGGCAGCGTGGCCGATTACGCCCGGGAGCTGTGCATCACGCCCAAGTACCTCTCCACCGCCGTCAAGCTGGCCAGCGGCAAGACCGCCCTCGCATGGATCCACGAATACACCCTGGACGCCATCGCCCACCAGCTGCGTTTCTCGGACCGCTCTGTCAAGGAGATTGCCATGGAATACGGTTTCACCAACCTGTCCACCTTCGGCAAGTTCGTGAAAGAGCACCTGGGCGTGTCTCCCCGCGCCTACCGGCGGGGCGTTTCACAGGCAGAAAACTAAGCACTGAGGTAAGCGGCCAGAACGGTCACGACGCTCACCAGCAGCAGAAGAGCGCCATAGATAAGGACATAGTCCAGGCCGATGGCCACGCTGCGGCGAAGGCTCTGGCGCCAGCTGAGACCCAGCAGCTGCCGCAGGTCGATGACCATGAGGAGGGCCATCAGAAGCAGCCCCACCGAGCTGGACTCCCCGAAGGTAAGGATCACCGTAAACAGCATGAAGAAGCTGGTCTGGCAAAGGTAATAGGACGCTACGGCCGCCCAGGCCGACATCCTGTAGCGGAACTTGCGAAGGGCCAGCGCCATGGCCAGCCACAGGATGAAGAGCTTGCCCAGGAAAAGGGTGAAGCCCTGTGACCGCAGTGTATTCTCCAGGGCGGCGATGGCCGTCTCGTGACGGGTGTCCACCTCCTCGGGATACTGGTCCAGATGCAGGTACAGATAGCCCGTCCTCACCAGATCCAGCGTATTACGGATCATCTGCGCGTTTTCCTGCGCAAGGGAATCGGACGTCTCCACTTTCATATCCTTGAGCCGGTCGAAGGTACGTCGCTTCTCCTTCCCCTCATCCAGCGGTTTCAGCAAAGCCGCAACCAGGGCGAAGAAAGAGAAGAAGATAATGAGAGACGTGAGCGGGGAAAGATAGCGTTCGTGGTCTCCCCGGATATAGTCCCGCATCATGTAACCGGGACGAAGCAGCAAGTGGACGAAGCTGCGCTTGGCATCTTCGTTCAGGAAAGGAATGCTGTCGAAAGCACCCCTGTAGAAGTCTCCACCCTTTTTCCTGCCGGCTTTGCCGGCACGGCGCCAGGGAACATAGCCCAGCTCCTGCCAGATTTGAAAACGGCGAAGATATACTTTCCAGGAATGCTTCCGTGCCATGTCTACTGCTTGAATACCTGATTGATGAGCGACTCGAACTCGCGGAAGGCGAAGGTGTCGCTCAGTTCCCGCAGGGAGTCGGCCAAACCCCGGTAATGCCAGGCATGGTCACTGGGATGCGGGGCGTGGAAGATCTTCCACAGCTCGTCCCCCATTACGGCATAGTCGCGGGCGATGGCGCGCATATTGGAAAGCTTGTCTCCCAGGGCCACGATCTTGGCGTCGCGGGAAGCGGCGGCCAGGCGGTCGATGGCCGCCTGCTTGCGGGAACGCCAGCTGTCCTCCTCGCTCACGCCTTCCGGCATTACGTCACTTTCGGCCGCGACCAGGGAGGCCACGCGCTCCCCGAACAGGTCGCGGATCTGCCCGATGGTTACATCCGTGTCTTCCACCGCGTCATGCAGGGCGGCGGCGGCCAGCAGTTCCTGGTCCGGAGTGATGGTGGCCACGATCTCCATGGCTTCCATGGGGTGGACGATATAGGGAAAGCCCTTGCCACGGCGTTCGGTGCCGGCATGGGCTTTCACCGCGAAGATGATAGCGCGGTCCAGTAGGTCTGTGTTCAGCGGTTTATTTGCCATAGCGTCACAAAAGTACGCTATTTTTTCTTTTCAGCAAACGATTCTCGGCAAAAATGGCCGCACAGGAGAGGAAGTAGTACACCGCCGTCTGGACGGTCATGGCCTGGATTTCCGGTGCAATGGTGGCAAGGGTGGCACCCGCCGTATTCAGGTTGATGAAGGCCCGGCAGCCGAAAGTGGAAGGGAAAAGCAGGCTCACGCCCCTCCAGAAAGAGGGAATGGCGGTCACCGGCCAGGAGAAGCCCGTGAGGAAGAGGATGATGGGCGACGCGCTCAGGAAGAGCACGAACACCGTCTCCCTCCTCCAGATCAGCGTAGACCAGGTGAAGGTGAAGAAGATGCAGTCCACGATGAAGAAGACCAGCAGCACCATGATGTCGGTCCAATCGGCCCGCTGGGGCAGACGGAACAGCCAGGGAATGAGCAGCGCGATGATGGTTCCCACCACCAGGTAGACGGCCAGGTAGGCGGCACCGCGGCCCAGTACCACACGTCCTACGCCCAGGCCCTGCAGATGCCTCGGAAGCGAAGCGAAGCTGCGGTTCTGCTCCCGCAGCGTACCCGCCAGCAGGGAGGATCCGTAGAACATGGTCTGCTGGATCACCAGCATAAGGGCGGCCGATATGAAGAAGATGGTGTAGGAGAAAGGCCGGTTGTAGGGCATGTTCTCTTCGGGCACCACCATCTGCGGGATGTCGTGCTCTATCTGGATCTGGTGCATCTCGTCCAGCATGGAGAGGCTGGTACCCATGGTGAGGCTCTTGTAATAGAGGAAGCTGGACATGTCGGCATAGGTAGAGATGACGCCCTGTTCCCCGCGTACGACGCGTTCGTCAAAATCGGCCGGGATGTAGATGACCCCGTGGACGATGCGGCGCTGCATCAGCTGCTTCGCCTCTTCCAGGGAGGTGCAGTACGTGAGGATCTCGCACTCGCGGGTAGCATCGACCTTCTGCAGGTAACGCCGGCTGTACGAGCCGCCGGACAGGTCCACCACCGCCACCGGCATGTCATCCACCGTGCCGTTCATGTAGATGAGGTTGTACAGCACGGGATACAGCAGGCCGCCCACGAAGAAGATGACCATGACGCCGGCATCGCTGAAGATGAGCTTCAGTTCGTGGACGAAGATTTCGTACCAGTCCCGGAGCCAGACGCTCGCAAACTTAATTCCTTTCATAGTCTTGGTAGGTATAGGCATGATCCAGACGGCGCATCAGCACAGCCGGCAGGAACAGGAACAGCAGCAGGTGCACCACCTCCCGCCAGCAGCCGGCGAAGCCGCTGCCCCAGAGGGTCTCCTGCACATGGATGAGGTAATAGTGACGGAGAGGGAAGATGGCGCTGAAGCCCTGCACATAGGGAGGCATGGCCTCTACCGGCAGGGAGAAGCCGGCCAGGGAGAAGCCCAGCACGCTGATGATGGCGCCAACGCTCACCGCCAGGCGCAGCACCGGGAACAGCTCCACAATGAACAGGCCCATGGCTTCGGAGGCCGATACCAGCAGCAGCATGTCCAGGAACATCCAGCCGATGGATCCCTTGAGCGGATACTTGAACCAGTGGAACAGGAGCAGTTCCAGCGCAATGCCCAGCACGGTGAAGATGATGTTGTAAGGGACCAGTTTTCCCAGCAGCGCCTTCTCGATGGAACCGTCGGCCATGGACAGCAGCTGGCGGGACGTGCCGTACTTGAGCTCGGTGCCCACGGCATAGACCGTGATCAGGATCACAATCATCTCCAGGATCCCCGGCAGCAGCACGCCGTTCAGATACACCCCGTAATGGGTGGCCGGGTTCCCAATCTGGTGCTGGTCCATCACGATGGGCTGGATGAGGGCCCTGGCTTCCCTTTCGTTATAGCCCTTGGCCCGCAGGACTTCCCGCTGCACCGCTCCGTTGGTGAGGTTCACCATGGTCATGATGTCCTTGTAAGCCAGGGCGCCGCCCACGAAGTACAGGGAGTTCACATAATAGGCCATGTGCGGCTGGTGCTGGGCCTGGATGTCGGCGTTGAAGCCTTCGGGAATGACCACGAAGGACGTCAGCCGGCCGATTTCCATGTCGTGACGCGCCAGGTGCAGGTCGTCGTAATAGATCACCTGTCCCAGCTGGGTGGCGTCCAGCTGCTGGGAGAAGGAGCGCGAAGTGGAGCTGCGGTCCAGGTCTACTACGCCGATGGGAAGGTCGTGCGGAAGGCCGTCCTTCATGAGCGTGGTGTAAAAGATCACGTTCACCGCCAGCACGCCCACCTAGGCCAGGATGTACACCGGCCGCCGGCGGATGATGTCCAGTTCGCGACGTATGACCCTGATAATGGATTTCATTACTCGTTGGAAATCATGATTACACTCATGCCGGGACGCAGACCGTCCACATGGCCCTGGGGCCGGGCGCGCACTTCGAAGGTGCGGGTGTCGAACTCGCCGATCTCACGCGTGGCCTTCCAGGTGGCGTAGGATTCACGGGCAGCCAGGTAGTACACCTGGGCGTCGACCTGGCGGTCGTTCAGGGCCGGTACGGTGAGCCGGATAGAGTCGCCCACCTGCATGCCCTTCAGGCGGTCTTCCCGCACATTGAAGGTGAACCACATGTCGTCCAGGTCCTGGATGGTCATGATAGGGGCACCCTGGCCCACCAGTTCGCCCACCTTGGGATAGATGTCGGCCACGATGCCGTCGGACGGCGAAGTGAGGCGGATCTCATCCAGGTAGGAGTTGACCAGTTCCACGGCGGCGTTGGCCCTTTCCACCAGGGCCACGGCGGCGTCCTTGTCTTCCTGACGGGCGCCGTTCACGGCCATGTCATACTGGCTCTTGGCAGCGCGGGTAGTAGCCTGGGCGGCGTGGTACTGGGCCTCCACCTCGTCATATTTCTGGTCGGAGACTACCTTCTGCTCGTGCAGCTTCTGGATACGTTCGAAGGATTTGCGCATCACGTCCTCCCCCACGATGGCCTTCTGCCACAGCTCGTAGGCGCCGGAGATCTGTTCGCTGCGGGCACCGTGCATGGCCTTGTCCTTCTGCGCCGTAGCGGCAGCATGGGCCGCGTTGGCCTCCCGGATCTTGGAACGAATCTCGGGGGAATCGATGATCACCAGGGTGTCACCCTTGTGCACCTGCTGGCCTTCCAGGGCGCGGAATTCCTCGATACGGCCCGGCACCTTGCCGGACACACGGTACTCGGTGGCTTCGGCCTCGCCCTGGATGACGATGGGCTGGGGACGGGATACCAGGTATCCCACGACGGAGATGACAACGAGAATCACCACCAGGGCGGCGACACCGATGAGCAGGTTGTAGTTTCTTTTCTTTTCCATAATTATGTCGTTTTTCTTATTCTCTTTCGGATCCTTCGGCCTTGCGCAGGCTGGCGGCCGTCATCTGGAGTTCGATGCCGGCATCGATGAAATCGCTGTGGGCGCTGAGCCAGGCCGTGTGGGCGGCCAGGGTGGTATTGGTAGGGATGACGCCGGCCTCATAGCCAACGGTAGCCGTACGCAGGTTCTCCTCGGCCGATGCCAGGTTGGACTGGGCCATCTGCAGCTTCTGCTGCGCCTCGCCGAAGAGCTTGCGCTGCTGGGTCACCTGCAGGTTGATGAGCTCGCGGGCGTCGTCCAGCTGGTCGGCGTAGAGGCGAGCCTCGGCCTTGGCCTTCTTATACTTGTAAATGCCTTCCCCGCCATGGGTGATGGGAATCTTCACCACCACGCCGGCGCTCAGGTTACCGCCCTGCCAGTTGTTCTGGAAGCCGTTGTACACGTTGGGGTTGTTCACGGTGTAGGCACCCATGAGGGCGACGGTGGGGAGCAAATCGGCCCGTACGACCTTGGCCTTCTTCTCGTAGATTTTCTCGGCCAGCTCCAGGCTGCGGGTCTCGGGGCGGGCGGCATAGATGTCTTCCAGGCTCTTCTGTGCAGGGAGCACCGGGTCCGGGATTACTTCCAGGGTTTCATCGGCCAGGACGATCTCGCTGTCCAGGGGAAGGCCCACGCGCTGGCACAGCAGCATCTTCGCGAGCACCAGGCCGTTGGTGGCCTTGGTCAGCATCATATCGGCCTCGTTGGCCTTCACCTTCACCTGCAGGGCATCCGCTTCCGTGGACACACCGGCGGCGATGGCGCTTTCCACATCGGCCTCCAGGTGGTGCAGGAGGTCGGCGTAGCTCTCGGCCAGCTTTTTCTTGTTGGCGATGGAGACGATCTGCCAGTAGGCCTGGTCCACGTCCAGGAGGACATCGGCCTCTTTCATGTCATAGCGGGACTGGGCCAGCTGCTGGGCCAGACGGGCCATCTGGTTGCTGTAGACAATCTTTCCGCCCACGAAGACGGGCTGTTCCACCACCACGGTCCCGACCCAGATGTTGTGCAGGTCCGGGTGCAGCGTAGCATCCACCTCCTCGCCGATGGCGTTGATGGGGGTAGCGATGTCCATCCGGTTCGGGGAGGCCTGCATCTGATTGAGCAGGTCCAGGGCCACCTGGCGTACCGTGGCATTCTCCAGACCGCCTACCTGGCCTTTCAGGGCATCCCAGAAGGCGTTATCCAGGGTAGTGCCGGCCGTGGTCAGGCGCTGGCTCTGCTCATCGCTGATGAGCTTGACGTCGCGGTTGTTATAGATGTAGGCGCCGCCGGCGGTCACTTTGGGGAAATAATTGGCCAGGGCGATCTTGCGGTCGTAGCCGGCCATTTCCTGCTGGATGCGGGCCTGGTCCAGTTCCTTGCTCTGCTCTACCGCCATCTGGCGGCAGTCGTCCAAGGTAAGGGTGTAATGGATGGTTTGGGCTCCTGTCAGGGGGCTTGCCAGAAGAAGGCCCAGAAGGAGAGCCAGTGTCTTACGATGTGTCATATTGTCAGTTTTTCGTTTTCGTTCCGGTTATGGCCCTTTTGAGCAAAAAGGCTGCCCGCCAGTACCTGTTTTGGCTTCTTTTGGGGGCCGAAATTCTCCTTTTGGTCGAAATTTTCGAAATTCCGAACATTTGTTCCTATCTTTGCTGCAGCAAGCCCTTTTGAATGATGGAACAGAACACGTTGCAAACCATAGACATCCGGCGCATCCAGGCGCTGGCACCCCTGGTGGACGAATACGCCCTGGGGACCGACTTCATCCTGGGAGCCGTAAGCGGCAAACGGGTCGAAAAGAGCGAAGCCCTCCTGCGCATGCTCAAGTACCCCGTGCGCTTTGACGGTTACATCCTGTTCTTCCTCAAGAAAGGGCATTTCTCCCTGGACGTGAACCTGAGCACCTATGACATCCATCCCAATTCCCTGCTGGTGGTGGTGCCCGGCAACATCGTCAAGCTGTCGGCCTACGACGAAGACCATATCGGCGACGCCGAACTGCTCTTCGCCCTGGTGTCCAAGGACTTCCTCAGCAGCGTGCGCTTCGACTTCAACAAGGTGTTCCAGGACACCATCCGCATGTGGAAGAATCCCTGCATCACCCTGCAGGGAGAGGAACTGGAACTGGCCGAGGACTACTTCCGCCTTACGCGGAAGCTCCTCTCCTCGCACCAGAACAACAAACGGGAGATCCTGGGCTCCATCCTTACGTCGTTCACCTATGTTACGCTGGACGTATGGACGCGGCAGCTGGCCGCCGCCCGCGAGGCCGAGAGCACCTCATCGGCCCGGGTGAACCAGGTCTTCGAGCGCTTCATCGAACTGGTGACCGAATACCACAACCGGGAACGCGGCATGGCCTTCTATGCCGACAAACTGTGCCTTACGCCCAAATACCTGTCCAAACTGATCAAACAGGCCAGCGGCCGCAGCGCCCCGGACTGGATCGACTCCTTCGTGATCCTGGAAGCCAAGAACCTGCTCAAGTACTCCGACAAGCCCATCAAGGAAATCGTGTACCTGCTCAACTTCCCCAACCAGAGCGTCTTCTACAAGTTCTTCAAGACCCACACCGGCCTCACCCCCTCCGAGTACCGGAAAGGGTAATGGACCATTTTGACAAAAGTTTACAATAATTCCATGCAAGATTGGGTGGTTTCTTGTCTTTCTCAAGGAAAAGACGTACTTTCGTATAAACTATTCATTATTCAACCCGAATGAAACGTATTCTTATCTCCCTCGTTCTGGCATTGGCCGCAGTAGCCGCCCATGCCCAAGTGAATCTTCCGGAAGGACACATGACCCTGGACAGAAAGACCGGAAGGCTTTCCATCAACGGCATGAACATCGAAAAGAATTCCACCTACCTGTATCTGTCCCCGGAGGCCGAAGCCCTCTACAAGAGCGGCGACTCCATCTCCACCGTCGGTGACATCATGATGTCCGTATCGGCCGGTTTCGCCGCCGGCTGGCTCACCTCTTCCCTCATCTGGGGCGACAAGCGCGACAAGAGCAGAGACGCATACGTCTATATCGGCTGCGGCGTCGTCTTCCTGGCCGGTCTTCCCCTGCATATCGTAGGTGTCAAGAAAATCAACAAGGCCATTGCCGATTACAACACCCGCCACGGCTTTGCCGCCAAGGCTCCCGAAATCAGCCTGGGCGCCCAGCAGTATGGCGTAGGTCTGGCCCTTAAGTTCTAACGGATATGAAAAAGCTCCTCCTAGTATCGGTCCTTCTTTGCGCTTCCCTGTCTTCATGGGGACAGGACCTCATTACCAAGAAGGACGGAAGCGACATCGAGGCCAAGATCCTGGAAGTATCGCCCAAGGAGATCAAGTACAAGAAATTCAGCAACCTGGAGGGCCCCATTTTCACCCTTCCCGTCAAGGATATCCTCATCGTCCGCTACGAAAACGGAGAGAACGAGATCTTCACGACGCAGCCGGTCGTGCTGAATACCGACAAAGAAGTGGTCCCGGGCATGCGCTACCAGGATTACAAGGGTCTGTATGACTCCTCCCGCTATATGAAGCAGCCCAACGATCCTTACAGCCCGTTCTGGGCAGGATTCGCCTCCTTCATCATCCCGGGCCTGGGAGAAGCCATCACGGGAGAATGGGGCCGCGCCGCCGGCTTCTTCTTCTCCAATTTAGGTATTGCTCTGAGCCAGAGCCTTATCGTGAATGACACCGTCATCAGGGAAGGCGGCTACGCGTCGTATGACCAGCTGCCCGCCGGATACTGGATCCTCATGGCAGGCCGCATCGGGCTCAACGTCTGGAGTATCTGCGATTCCGTGAAGATTGCCAAGATCAAGGACATGTATTACCAGGACATGCAGGCCCAGCGGGCCGCCCTGGATATCAGACTGGACCCGTTCTTTGCCTATACACCTGCCGGTGGCAGCCAGTTACAACCTGTAACCGGTTTCTCTTTAAGGCTGTCTTTCTAAAGATACTTACGCCAGAATTTCACTGCAGACCCTCTCCGCTTCGGGGAGGGTTTCCAGTTTCCCCACGTCGACCAGTTTGAGGTCATTGGCTACGGCGCCGTAGATGGGATACTTTTCGCAGGCGGCCAGGTAGAAATCCATGATGGGGAAACGCTCCGGCATGCCCATGGCTTCGAACGCCTGGAAGATTTCCGGAGCCATGTCGTGAATGCCGGCGAAGGCATAACGAAGGCACTTGGTGGGATCCAGGTCCTTATAGGGAGAGCGCACTTCTCCGGTGGCGATGTTGGTCCAGCCCACCAGGCGCAGGTCTTCGGGGCGGAACAGGAGATATCGCTGCGTCTTGCGCTCGCTCACCAGGAGGGTGGCCAGGGCACCGGGCCGCATCTGCGCGCGGAACCAGGCGATGTCCAGGTTGGAGACGATGTCTACGTTGTGCACCAGGAAGGGCTCCTCCGTGGGCAGCAGCAGTTCTTTGGCATGGGCGATGCCGCCGCCCGTCTCCAGCAGGGCATCCGATTCGTCGGAAATGCCGATATGAAGGCCGAAGTCGTGCGTGGCCAGGTACTCCCGGATCATCTGCGGAAAATGATGGATGTTCACCACCACGTCCGTATAGCCGGCCGCCTTGAGCTTATGCAGCGTATGGTACAGCAGCGGCTCCCCGCAAATGGGGACCAGCGCTTTGGGAAGGCTGTCGGTAATGGGGCGCAGGCGCGTTCCCAGGCCTGCCGCAAAGACCATCGCTTTCATTAGAGCATCTTTTCCACGTTCAGTTCGCGGTGGGTAACCGTGACCTTGATGTCGAACTTGTCCATCAGGTGGCGGGCCAGGTGTTCGGCGCAGTAAACGCTGCGGTGCTGGCCGCCGGTGCAGCCGAAGCACACCTGCAGGTTGGTGAACTTGCGCTCGATGAAGCGCTTGGCGTGGGCGTCCACCAGCTTGTACACGCTGTCCAGGAAGGTGAATACTTCTCCGTCGTCTTCCAGGAACTTGATCACCTCCGGATCGGTTCCGTTGAACTGGCGGTAATATTCATATTTGCCGGGGTTGTTCACGCTGCGGCAGTCGAAGACATAGCCGCCGCCGTTGCCGGTGGTATCGGCCGGAATACCCTTCTTGAAGGCGAAGCTGTAGATATGGACCGACAGGCGGTTGTCCTGGGGAATCTCGTTGAGTTCCGGCATGGAAGCCAGTTTGCCCAGCAGCTCGTTCAG
>JAEEGL016906565.1_pt1 | contig 17433 bp, 18 predicted proteins | sample 9134231 | NCBI WGS metagenome assembly JAEEGL01 (sample SAMN16246548, study PRJNA631951) | gut metagenome | biome: gut microbiome; feature: rumen; material: fiber-attached | host: Bos | place: Iran: Karaj | collected 2018-10
ATCAGCCACGATAAAGCATTAACAAAAGCAAAAGAAGAATATCGAAGATATCAGAAAATAACATTATCTCCCGTAGAAGAGGCCTATCTACAAAGCATCAAAAACTTAGAAATAAAGATCAATAAACGAAATAAAAAAAGATAAAATAACCGATGAATATGAATAAATACATTGCATATTGTGGGCTAGATTGTGAGACTTGTGATGCCCGTATCGCCACCATCAATAATGACGAAGAGCTACGAAAGAAGGTCGCAGCAGAGTGGTCGAAGCTAAATGGCGTTGAAATTACTCCTGCGATGATAAATTGTGTCGGCTGCCGCGTTGATGGAATAAAAACTCCATATTGTGAGTCAATGTGTCCTATAAGGTTATGTGCTATGGAAAAACAGATAGAGACATGCGGCAGCTGCCCAGAAATAGAAGAGTGCAAGAAGGTCAAGATGGTTATTGGAAATAATAAAGATGCATATAACCGTTTACACCATATCCCCTAATCTCAACTTTGTTAATTTTAGATATGAAAAATATATATACACTGATAGAAAAATGCGGTTTGGGAACGATTGAGGGTGAGATTTTACCAGTATCTGGTGGTCTGATGCACAAAATGTTCAAAGTTCAGACAACTACTGGTATATATGCTGTAAAATTTTTGAATCCTGAAATAATGAAACGTCCAAGTGCTATGGGAAATTTCCTAGAGGCAGAACGCTTGGAACGGATTCTTGAAGATAACGAAATTCCTATCGTCGCAGCATTGCCATTTAATGATAAGAAAATGGTATCGGTGAACGGACAATACTACTACGTTTTCCCGTGGCTTGAAGGGAAAATCACTAACACCAATGCGATAACTAGTGAACAGTCCTTCAAAGTTGGTGAGATACTGGGCAGGATTCACAGCATCGATACAGTTTCATCAAAAGAACTTGCATTAAGCGAAATTGATTTTGAATCATTACTTGCTAGGGGCGCCCCTCTTCTTGAAGAAAATATTTCACTTCTTGAAGATGCACAGAATAAGTTAAATGAAGCAAGGAAAAAGCTTCCTGCAATTAGTGTAATCAGTAATGATGACATGGATCCAAAGAATATCATATGGGAAGATGGAAAGGCTTATGTAATCGATCTTGAGTGCCTAGGATATAGTAATCCCGTATCTTCCTGTCTAAACCTATCTCTACAATGGGCAATAAACGACAAATTCAACAAAGACCATCTGGAAGCCTTTTTCAAAGGGTATCTGAGTATTTATGATAACGGATTTAGATCATATGATGAAGTATTTGGGATTGCATACACTTGGATAGAGTGGCTTGAATACAACATTAAGCGTACCTCTAGTGCTGAAGAAATAAAGCTTGGAGAGATAGAAACTGTAAATACAATAAACAAAATCAAATATCTGGCATCAGTCGAGGATGAGATCCGCTTAGCTCTAAAACAGATCCAAGAAAAATTATAGACTCTTATAATTTACTTGTTAATAGCTAAATAATGATGGGAACAAGTTTTTATCGTTTTGCGCGGGTATCTTTATTTTATAGATAATAAGTCTACTTTGTTAAAACATCCCATTTGAACTATATAAAATCCAAGTATTCAACCTTCAACCATTATGCTAGAAAGACAACATCACTCACAAAAACAAAGGGTCTTTTATGAATATTTTTACTATCAATAGCAAAACTGCAAAATTTCTTGAGATTCTATATATTGCGATTTCCAATTTATTTTTCTTTATAAATCCCAGTTTAGCAGACTTAAATCAATTTACTAACGGCATTAGACAAGTAGTAGTTGGTATCGATCACTCTTGTGCCGTGACCAAAGACAATATTTTATATTGTTGGGGTAAAAACCAGTTAGGTCAAATATGGGATGGGGCTCAGGAATATCAACCAGAACCAGTTCAAGTTTTAGGTGATGTATCAAGTGTAACATTAGGAAGGAAGAAAATTTATCTTGGACACTCACCTTTTATAAGGTCTAACACAAATGTTAAATGTAAATATTAGACAGCTTAACAAAGATGAAATTGGAAATGCATTACAACTGGTTTGGAATGTATTTCTAGAGTATGAAGCTTCTGATTACTCACAAGACGGTCTTGATGAGTTTTATAAAACCATCAATAGCGATAACTTTATTTCAAAGCTATCTATCTTTGGTGCCTTCTTAAAAGAAGAGTTAATTGGTGTTATTGCAACAAGAAACGAGAACAACGCAAAACACATTTCACTATTCTTTGTAGATGGAAAATATCAAAGAAAAGGTGTTGGAAAACAGCTGTTTCAATCGGTAAAAACAGAAAAGATGACAGTACATTCATCACCATACGCAATTGTCATTTATCAAAGACTTGGATTTAAGCCACTTGGTGCAGAACAGATTGTAAATGGTCTAAGATTTACCCCAATGGAGCTTTGTTAATCCTCTAGCCTGTTAATTTATATCTGATGCGCTATGATACAAATGATTAAATAAACTTGGCAGCAATATGAACGCAGTATTATATATTCACGGAAAAGGCGGTAGCGCAGACGAAGCGGAATATTACAAACCGCTCTTTCCATCATATGAGGTGTTTGGACTTGATTATAAAAGCTCAAATCCTTGGGATGTTAAAAAAGAAATTAAAGAAGCAGTAAAAAACCTTCATACAAATCAAATCATCCTGATTGCCAACAGCATCGGTGCATTCTTCTCTATGAATGCAGATATTGAGCAAGAGATTTCTCATGCCTACTTTATCTCTCCTATCGTCGATATGGAGAAGTTAATCTTAAACCTTATGACTTATGCCAATGTTACAGAAGCTGAGTTAAAAGAGAAACAAATTATCCAAACGGATTTTGGCGAAGACCTATCATGGGAATATCTTTCCTATGTAAGATGCAACCCACTTAATTGGAATGTTACAACTGATGTTTTATACGGAAGTAAAGACAACCTGACATCTTTTGATACGATTCAATCCTTCGTTAAGACGCATAAAGCAACCCTTACCGTAATGGAGGGTGGAGAACACTGGTTTCATACAGAAGATCAACTGAAATTTTTAGATAACTGGATAAAAGTAAAATTAGTATAATACATTGCAACTATTAGATTTTTTTGAAATTTCTCCATAAAATTATCTTAGGCATTGGCATTCTGCTACAATTCTCCCGTTAATCGTATTTTGTAAGGAGGAAATAAAAGATGTTAGGTTTCGATCCCGAAAAGAAAATTCTTTCAGCTGCTGATAGCGGTGATTTATTAAATTCATTAATTACACCTCAAACCGATAGAAAACAGGAATTCTTGGATAAAGTAGTTAAGCCAACTGAATATGGCGATCCAATTTATTTAAGCATGAAAGAGGTAAATGGTTGGCTGAACAAGAATGGTATTCATACCCTTCCTGAGCGCTATTTCAGTGACGAGAATCAATTTAAGATTGTTGGTATCTGCCCTGATAAGATCGATCGTCACGGAAATTTCTATATGAAGATTCCATTTCAAGTTCAACTTCCGAATGGGAAAGAATTTTGTTATCCAGCTCTGGTAAATTGTAATTCAGTTATATCATTCGGAATTGCTTATATTCCAATCATTGACGGTAAAATTCTATTAGTTAAGCAAGGCAGAATGGGGGCAGGAAAGGATCTTTGGGAATTACCAAGGGGCTTTCCAGAGCTTGAGCCAAGCGATAAAACTATTTATCTAGAAGGTGCTGGCAACGTTAATGCTGGATTATCACTTAGAGAGTTAGGTGAAGAGGTTTATCAAAATATTACTCCAGATGATGTTGAGCTGACATATCTTGGCTGCATCTACGAAAATTCATCAACATCACTAAACAGTTTCGACTGCGTTATATCCCACTTCAAAGGAATAATTATCCCAGATGGTGGACTGGAAGGGCTAAAGTGTGGGTTATTTGACTTAGGTAGAATAGATGTAATGAAAAATATTACTCACGAAATCTGTGATGCTCATACATTATCATCACTCTCCATGTTTGAGAGTTTTCTACGCGAAAACAACCCAGAATTGAAAGAAGCATACGCAAAAGCATTGCTGACACTATAACGCTTTTCCTACAACACCTAGCGGATTTTAACTTTCTTCAGTTTAAAATCCGCTGTTTATCGTAGGTTTAAAATAATCGATTCCAATAACTACACGGAGATCATTTTCATTAAACATTTTATAAAATCTTTGCTTTTGTATGCCAACAATCGAACTATTACAACAATCTAGGCAATCCCCGTTAGAAGATGTAACAATATCCAGACATAACAATATTTATTTACCAGAAGATGCAGAACTCTTGTCATTTCCACACACTCAAGTCATAAGAAGGATCGTTCACGATAAAATTGAAGAGTGTCTGCACAAAACAAAAAAATCCTCAAATATTAGAGACAGGTTTTATGAAAAACTTACAGCCATTACCGCCGAGCAAAAGGCTGTTTCAAAAGTTGCTTTATTAATAAAAGAAAAAGCTCCTCTCGCTGTTTTATGTTCAAATGATAATCCATTTATAAAGAAATCTGCGTTGGATCAACCTTTAGATACTGTTGTAAGAGAATGCCTTAATCGTCAAAGAAGTGATTTTTTTGAGATAAAAAACATAATAAAAACTATTTTTAACAACCAGGAAACGTTATCAAAACTTGTTTCAGGTGGTCAACAAATTATAGACTTGGCAGCAGGGAGAGGCGAGCTTGGATTATCGCTTCTTTTTGAAGTTTACCTAAAACAGTTGGAAAAATTAGGTCTCCCAATTAATACTGATCTACTGGAGGTTGAAAAACATTTTTCCAAACACGGCATTTTACCAAATAAACTTACACTCCTTGAGCCTTATGATTATAGCGCAGATACTCATGAGATTATTACAGTAACCCCCTATCAATTAAAAAATGCCATCTGTATAAATCAGTGTGAGACATCAGATTCACTAATCCACGATTATTCTTTTCCAGAAGACTCTATTGTCGTAGGTCATAGGCTGTGTGGCAGTTTAATTGATGATGCCATAAACGCTTTTTCGGACAGCAAAGCCTCAATTCTGACAGCTTTACCGTGTTGTTTCTACAAAGCCGAAGGTGAAGCACCCCGTTATGGGCTATCTCAGGAGGCGTGGGATAAAACCTGTGCCGATACCGATATAAGAATATTTTCTCATGGTGCTTTATACCTTATACAGGAATCATCATTTATAAGCGCTATTAAGAGTATAAACCAGACAAGGGTTAACGCTCTTAATGCAATCCCTAATACAACCGCGATATGTAGTTATATCAGTAGCCTCGGCATCATTTTTGCCGTTAGGAATCCTTGATTTCGTATACACTCCGCGCTAGGCTAAGCTATTCACTTTAACCTTTTAGAGGGGAAATACAATGTTCAAAAAGTTAATGTTAGCACTTCTTATCGCTTGCAGTTTTTCAACCGTAACATTTGCTAATGACTATCGTGAAATTCAACTTGTTCAACAAGCTAAGATCACTTTAGCCCAAGCAATTGATATTGCAGAGAAGAGCCTTCCAGGTAAAGCCATCTCAGCTGAAATTGACGATGATATGCCGACACCTGTCTATAAGGTAAAAGTCGTTAAAGACAATATGATCTACAAAGTAAGAGTTGATGGCACAACCGGTGCTGTTCTTGCATCTGTCTTAGATGACTAATTAAATCGAAATGGCACGCAAGTGCCATTTCATACCTATTCAAACGGTAGCCCGTTACTGTAAGTTCCAACCTTTCTTCCACTAGCATCGTATTCTGTTACTCTACCGCCTGATTCTTTTCTAAGGCTGCCTATCTTTTTCCCAGATTTATCGAAGATATCCATCCCTGATGATGTTTTACGATAGCTTGCAACCTTGGCACCGCTTCTGTCGTATTGAGTGTAGTTACCACCAGATTCCTTCCTATACGTTCCGATCTTTCTACCACTCTTATCGAAGGCATCAACATTGCCGTTAGAGCTACGTTGAAACGAACCGCTTTTTGCACCAGATTTATCAAAAGTAATGGTTTGATTCCCTTGTCTACTGTAACTTCCAGTTTTGGCACCGCTTCTATCAAAGGTGTTATCTGCATAAGCAGAAAAAGATAACAACAAAAATAGTAATCCTAATTTTTTCATACCTCCACCCTTACTTCTTTTCACACTCAAAACCGATCTCTTTTACAGCGTTACAAACTTCATCAGCGCTAACATCTCCTGCAACATAGGCCGTACCATCTTCTAAGCTTACCTCAACTGATTCAACGTTTTGAAGTTTAGAGATAGCTTTAATTACGGACTCTCTACAATGATTACAGTTCATACCTTTTACACTAAAGAGTGTTTTATTATCCATACTAATCTCCTTTGTTTGTTTTCGTTTTATTAAAGCATTAATCAACAAAATCACAAAAGCTATACTTGAAACAGTTTCGATAATTGAAAATTGATGGTGTGAATGATTTAAGTGATTAAGGCTTCCAACAAAAAGTTCTTTTGGAAGTAAGTAATCAACACCAAGCCCAAACAACATACTACCAGCAACAATCGCTATTAAGTACAACATTAAAGTTTTCTTACCTAAGACTTTTCCAACAATGGCTATTGAAGCGATGCTTGCTGCAGGGCCTGCCATTAAAAGCACCAACGCAGAACCAGCAGAAAGTCCCTTTAACATTAAGGCTGCTGCGATAGGGATTGAACCTGTGGCGCAGAGATACATTGGGACAGATAACGCAACAATTACCAACATATTAAGGACTGGATAATTGCTAAAGCTATCAAAAGCCCCTTCTGGTACAAGGACTGTAATAGCAGCTGCCAAAATTAAACCTACTGTGAGATAGCGACCAATATTCTGTAAAATTTCATAAAAAGCGTATCTTATAACAGCCTTAAAACTTCTCTCTTGGCTTTCATTTGATAAGTTTATTTCTTTAAGGGATGCCTCTTCTTTTGGTGCATAATGATTAGTAAAAGCCCCACCAAGCAAAGCCGTCACAAGGGCGGCAAGTGGTCTAAGGATTGCAAAAGGAAGCCCCATCAAGGAATAGGTTGCCATAATTGAGTCAACGCCCGTTTGTGGGGTAGCAATTAAGAAAGCAACTGTTGCACCGCGTGATGCCCCATCACGCTTTAATGACATAGCAACAGGTATTGTTCCGCAAGAGCAGAGGGGAAGTGGAATTCCTATCAAGGTTGCTTTTAAGACTGAACCAAACGATGGTGCTGAAAGATGTCTTTTAAAAAAACTATGAGGAACATAAACGTGCAATACTCCAGCGATAAAAAAACCGAACAACAGGTACGGCGACATCGCGTTTAGGATGGCTAAAATACAAAGAACATAATCCATACAATTCCCTCTGTACCCTTAATTACCATTTTTTTAGCCTTGTAAAAACAACTGTTGCAAATTTTTATCTATTTTTGGTTAAAACCCCTAACAAAAGATATTTCCCCTTTTATCATTCCAACCAAAACAGTACCATAGCACTATAATAATCACTTTCACGGCGTAAAAATGGAACAAAGTAAGACTATCATACGGTCAATTCTAGGAGATATTACAAAGATTGATAATGTAGTCGCGATTGTAAATGCGGCGAACAACTCTCTTCTTGGTGGGGGTGGTGTGGATGGAGCAATCCATCGTGCAGCTGGCAAGGAATTATTAGCGGAGTGTATAACTCTAAAAGGCTGTAAAACTGGGGAAGCGAAGCTAACAGGGGCGTATAATCTTCCTTGTAAATATGTGATACACACTGTTGGGCCAGTTTGGCGTGGTGGAGAAAATCACGAGCCAGAGCTTCTTGCAAATTGTTACAACAACTCTCTCTTATTAGCTAAGAAAAACAATATCCGCAGCATTGCATTCCCCTCTATCTCAACTGGCGTCTATTCCTATCCAGTAGACAGAGCAGCAGCTGTGGCGCTTCACGCTGTCAGTCAATTTGTAAAATCAAATCCAGACGTACTTGATGAGATAATCTTTGTACTCTTTGATGCAAAGACCAAAGCTGCCTATGACAAAGTTTTAGAAACACTATAAATTAAGGACACTCAAAAATTATCCCAATAGCGTAGCAGCACTTAAAACAAGAATGGCAATAAACTCAATTAATTATGTTAAATTGGGGTTTTCTTGATTAGCTAGATGACCACATTTCTATCGTAATAAAAAGGAAAATAACTAATTATAAATATTAAGAATTTCTAAAGATATTATATTTCTTAATTTTTTACCCGTCTTTTATTGATATAAATGAAGTCTACTCTTAAAATGTTCCCCCCAATTGAATAATTTAAAAGGAGATGTACAGATGCTTAATCACGATAAACAACCAACTCGTAAACTTGGATTAGAAAATTTAGAAGAAAGAGATTTATTATCAGTTACGTTTAGTCCAATGCCGACAATCCAATATGATCAAGTTTTAGTATCACAACAAGACACATTAGATGATGTTCAATTCACAATGAATAGTGTCTTAAACACCTTAGGTGATAGGGAAAATAGTCACACTTACGACTTTTCCATTTCAAAGAATATTTCACTAGCTAGCAACTATCCTAGTGTTAACAATTATTTCCAAGAAAAAAACTATACAAGTTTTTCTAACAACTATGAAGTTACGCTAGATGATAGGAAGCTTTTATTTATACAGGCAGACAAACGTGGCAAACACAATACCACAAGAGAAATCTATACCTACGACACAAAAACAAAAGAATTGTTAAATATTTATTCTTGGTCAGACTTAATGATGCTGAGTAAGTTTGACAATATACTTGACTGTTCATTTAATTCAAACAGTGCAAACCCTGTAAGTTGTGAAATTGTAAATAACCATGTTGTAGTTAGCGTAGAATTAGCAAATAGTTCAGGAAGATTAAGCAAAGACAACATCTATGGAGTAAAAGCGCTCAAAAGATTTGAATTAGCAGATCAAAACGCTGACACGAATAATTCAACTGAAACTTTTTTTGTTAACAAAAATTTATCAGTCCAAAATTATTCTGATATTAAACAATACTTACGAACAAATAATTATACCGCTGTTTCAGACTCTTATGAAATCGCTCTTAACGACAGAAGGCTTGTATTCTTCCAAGCAAGTCAAAAAGATGGTGACACAACTGAAGTTTTTTCTTATGACACAAAAACAAGAGAATTATTAACAATTAAATCTTGGAGTAAATCAAAAGTTCTGACAAATATTGGCAATGATACTATAGCAACCTATTCATTCAATATGGAGCAAGGTGTAAGTTGTAGAGTAATAGACAACCATGCATTGGTTCAAGTAGGCATTATTGGCAAATCAAATAAAACAAAAACTGAATATGTGACCACCGTATCTAGAAGTTATAACTTGCTCAATCCAAACACGCAGCCTAGTACCAATCCAGGAACGACACCAAGTAATCCTGCAACACCTGATAACTATACTTTACCGACTATCAGTAATATATCTTTAATAAAAAGCTATCCAGAAATTGAAGAGTACCTTCAAAATAAGAACTTTCAATCCATTTCTAATGCCTATGAGATCTCATTAAGTGATAGAAAAATTTTATTCATACAGGCTAATAGAAAAATCGGCAAAAATAGTTTCAGTGAAGTTTTTGCGTACGACACAAAAACAGCGAAGATATCAAGCATTGATTCTTGGGCAGAGTTAATAAATCGAAACCAATATATTGAAACGTACAACTGTTCCATTGATACATCTAGCGAAGCACCTATAACTTGCGAAATAGATGGCAAATATGCTGTGGTTACAGTACGTCTGAATTTTAATTCTGATAAGTCTGGCAACAGTAAGTTTCAGGCATTTAAGAGATATGAAATACAAGAAACAGGAATAAACAACTCGACACTTAAATACGATAAGTATTTTGTTAATCGTGTTCAGTTAATTCAGGATTACCCTGATATTACAAGATATCTACAACGTAAGAATTACAACAATATATCAAATTCGTATGAAGTTGCGTTGGATGATAGAAAATTTGTCTTTGTCGAAGCAAGCAAGCAAGCATCTAAGGAAATCTTTGTTTATGATACAAAAACTAAAGAACTGTTAAACGTAGAATCTTGGGCTTGGGCATACAATAAGTTAAGGGCTATGGATAGTTCCATATCAAGCATATCGTTTGATACGTCTTACGAAGAGCCTGTAAAGTGTACAATAATAGATAACACCGCCATAGTTTCAGTTTACTATAAAGGTAAATCAGACAAAGCGGAGAAACCAGCCATGATATCAAGGAGCTTTAGATTAGGAGAGCAAAATACCGCCACACAATCATTAAACACTCCGGCATATGGACCGATGCCAAAAGAGTACTACATGAATAATTAGAGATTGAAGTATGCTCATTGAGCATACTTTCCTTCTGATTTTAAGCGGATCTTGGGCACATATCTCTTATTCAACAGTCTTAAAATTATCAAAACCTAGTATCTTTATTGTTTTTATCTCGATTTTATCGAGATAAAAACAACACAGAAGAACCTTAAAATATGAAATTGACAGCCATATCTAGTTATAATAATTTCCCGGACAAGAATTTTTATTAACTAATAACCGCCTGAAATGATTACAACTATTGAAAATATAATTTATCCGTTCATTGTTAAATTTAATGAATATTTATCAAACTATATATTAATCTTTTTATTAGTAAGCGTAGGTCTTTGGTATACAATAAAAACTAGGTTTGTGCAGGTTCGTTGTTTTAAGGAAGGGTTGTGCAACGCTTTAGGAAAAGGAAGCTACTCTAACAAAGATCAAAAGCACAAAAATAGTATGAGCTACTTCCAAACACTGGCGACAGCGATAGCAGCACAAGTTGGTTCTGGAAATATTATTGGTGCATCTGCTGCAATCCTTGTAGGCGGACCTGGGGCTATATTTTGGATGTGGATTGTAGCTTTTTTGGGGATGGCTACAATTTACGCAGAAGCAAATCTTGCTGTACAGACACGATTAGTTGAAGAAAACGGGAATATAAAAGGTGGACCAGTTTACTATATTGGAGTTGCATTTAAAGGAAAACTTGGAAAATTCTTAGCAGCATTCTTTGCAATAGCGATTACCTTAGCCCTTGGTCTGATGGGGTGTATGGTTCTATCCAATTCCGTAAGTTATACAATGCAGACTGCATTTGGGGTTCAAACTTGGGTTGTAGGTCTTGTGCAGGTAGCTTTATGTGCGATTATTTTTATAGGTGGAGTTCGTAGACTTGCTTCCGTAACAGAAAAATTCACACCTATTATGGCCATTATTTTTTTGTTTGGGGCATTCTTTGTCTTAATAGCGAGGTATGACCATCTTATAGAAACGTTTGGTTTGATTTTTAAGTACGCCTTTGAACCTCAAGCTATCTTGGGGGGTGGATTTTGGTACGCAATTAAAACTGCAATTAGCCAAGGCGTGAAAAGAGGCTTATTTTCAAATGAAGCTGGTATGGGATCTACTCCACATATCCACGCACTTACCCATACAAAAACTCCTCACGAACAAGGTACCATTGCTATGATTGGTGTTTTCTTTGATACCTTTGTAGTTTTGACTTTAACAGCGCTAGTTATTATTTCAACTCTATATACCGCTGATGGAGTTTTAGCTAATGGTTATCACGGTGCTGTTACGGGAATATTAAATAAAACAAATTTGGTTCAAGTCGCCTTTGGCGGCATTATGGGTTCAGAGTTAGGTGCGATATTTGTAGCTATCTGTCTTTGCATTTTTGCATTTTCCTCAATTCTTTGTTGGAACTTATATGGTCAGATAAATACCACATATTTATTTAGAAAAAGTGATAGTAAGAAACCTATCTTTATTTATCTCTTAATCTCTTTTTGTTTTGTAATGTTGGGCTCTCTTGTATCGAGTGATTTGGTTTGGGAGCTAGCTGATATGTTTAACTCTATTATGGTCCTTCCAAACGTTCTGGCATTATTTGCTTTAACAAATATTGTAATTAAAAGAGATTAAATATAATTATCCCCCTAAATCATTAGATAAAAACAGATTTAAGTCTGGATGTCAGGATTACTTGCTTGAATATCAACTAAAATATAATGTACCTTAAGAACCTTATATTAAGGAGGTCATTATGACAAATTCATCTGAAAGAGCCACTCAAGACTTAATTAATGATTTTACCACCATGCCCACAGCGAAAGATATGCTGGCAAAAGATGTTAGGGAGTGCGGTGAAAAAATGATTAATTTGGAGGATGAACTTTCTGACATAGCTTCATTTAGGGTGCCAAGTTATCTAGTAGGCTCAACAGAGAACTGTTTTTTAGCGAGGGAGTCCATAGCTAAAATGGTACGAGGTGCTTATAAAGATTTAACCTCTATAAATAAAGACATGAGATTTTTAATCTCAAACTGTTATCGATCATATAAGACCCAGTGTGAAAATTTTGAGAAGATGTTAAAGCGGGTGCGTGACAACAACCCAGATCTTTCAGAAGAAGATTTAATTGAAAAAGCCAATATGATGATTGCATATCCAGAAGTTGCGGGTCACGTTACAGGTGGAGCAATTGATCTATCAATAGAGATAGACGGGCAAGAGATCGATATGGGTGCAATAATCGGCGATTTTAGCAAAGAGGAATTACTCTTTGTAAAAACACCGCACATAAATGAAAAACAGTTTCAGAATCGTATGCTCCTTAGGGAGTGTATGATCAAAAACGGTTTTTCTCCATTTAATGGGGAGTGGTGGCACTTCTGTTATGGTGATAGAGAGTGGGCCTGCTTTAGAAACAAAGAGTACGCAATTTACAGTCCATACAAGAAGGAATAAAATCTTTTTCTTTGGTAATTAATTGCAGGAAGCTGGTTCTATTTTCTCCTACAGCTAATACCTTTCAGCATTTAGAAATACAAATGAGAACACTCAAAATTTCACTTTATTTTTTGAACAGTATTTCCTTCTGAAAAAAAGAAAATCACACGATGAGTACCCTCTATTATCTTATACATGGTGGTAAGTGTAGCTATTTTTTGCTAAAGACCTATAGATCTAAACACGTTTCCCTTGTATCACTTCAGCAAAAAATAGTACTATGCAGTGACTATGATAAAAACAGTTGAAATAGTCAGCCTATCTAGTGGAATTCTCGGTGAACCTTTTGCTGCTTTTGAGCTAAAAATCGGCTTAGAACGGCTACAAAAGATGGGCTTAAAGGTTAAATTTTCAAAGCATGCTCTAATGGGAATTGATTTTATCAAAAACCATCCAGAGGCTAGGGCAGCCGATCTCATCGAAGCTTATCAAGACCAAGAAGTTGATATGATCCTCTGTGCCATTGGTGGTGATGATACCTATCGGCTTCTCCCATATCTTTTCGACAATAACCAACTTAAAAAAGTTGTAAACAACAAGGTCTTTCTTGGCTTCTCTGATACAACAATGAATCACCTTATGCTTCATAAGTTGGGCATCAACACCTTTTATGGGCAGGCCTTCCTTCCAGATATCTGTGAATTGGAAAACGAGATGCTTCCCTATACGGAAAAATTTTTTAGAGAACTTATTACAACTGGAACAATAAAAGAGATCTCCCCAAGTGATGTTTGGTATGACGAAAGAACTGTTTTTGATGAAAGTCAAATTGGAGTTCCAAGAGGCAGGCATCCAAACAAAGGTTTTGAATTACTACAAGGTGAATCTGTTTTTTCTGGTAAAATCTTAGGCGGCTGCATCGAATCGCTATATTACGTCTTTAACAACGAACGTTATGAGGACAGCATCTCTCTTTGTAGTAAGTACAACTTATTTCCAACACTTGATGAATGGCGTGGCAAGATTCTTCTCCTTGAATCTAGTGAAGAAAAACCAACACCAGAACTCTATAAAAAAATGCTTCTGTCATTAAAAGACTATGGTTTATTCAGTGTTATTTCAGGACTTCTTATTGGAAAACCGATGGATGAAGCTTTTACTGAAGACTATAAAAAACTCCTCATTCAGATAGTAGATAATCCAACGCTACCAATCCTATACGACATCAATATCGGACACGCGGTACCAAGATGTATCATACCGTTTGGCGTTCCAGCCATTGTTGATGCAACAAAGCAGCTTATATCTTTTAAGGCAGAATAATAGAAAATGGAACTAGAGATAAAACCAGACAGAGAAGGCTTTGAGAGTTACATAGACTTCCTTGATGACTATAAGAAAAAAGACTTTCCTGATGGTGCAAAAATCGATCGCGAGACAGCTTGGGATTTAATAGGTACCGATCCATTCATCTCATACTATAACCCAAATAATGATTTAAGAGATCTATTTTGGGGTGAAATAATTCTATTGTTTCTAACCGGACTTATGGCGTTGAGTCAGGGAATTAGTTTTGATTTTTCTCCACAAACACTTTGTACCCTAACTGGAATTTCTTTTTTCTTCTTTAATCTTTTTAGACTGTTGCAACGATATGAACTACTAAAAAAAACTAATTATTTTACAAAAAATGAAAGTGTATACTCAAAGAAACCAGACAATGAAAAGAAGCCTTCAAAGTTAGCATCAAATGTTTCCGGCATTATAATGATTCTTTATATAACTCCAACTTTTTTATTAATGCCAATAGAAGGCATAGAAGCAAAAACATTTCCGCTCATATACCTTTCCTTTGTAGTTATCAATTTAATTATTACAGTTTGCACCTCAATATTTAACTCAAAACTGCATGAGGTACATACCTATCACCCAAAAGACACTTTTAATTATTTAATAATTTTTATTTGTCGTCATATTGAGTTAGCATTTTGGACATATAGCGGAATGGCATTGTTTGCTATTTTTCCTAATTTCAAGCAAATGTGGATTGCCCTAGTTATTTTCCCACTCGCTATGTATGTAAAAAATAAATTGGATACTGCCTACCTCATAAAAAAATATCTGCTTGAATATCAAGCTGTCTATAAATAAGTTAAAAAAGATAATCAAATTTTCGCTTTATTTTTTTATTGAATAAGTTCAGCTGGTTATATAAGAGATGAGTGTCATAAATACGTTAATGCTGCGTCTTCTTTCATATATTCTATTATTGGACAATCATCAAAAGCCTAAGAAGAGGGGGGACTCAGATCTAATCCCGTATGCTCAAAAATAAAAAATTTGTTGCATAGCTTTAAAAAAGTGCTACATTAATCATCATCAACTTTCAATTACCAAAGAGGTCTACAATGGGACAGTATAGCGCTAGGAGCGCACAAAACAATTAGGCTTTCTTTTGCTGCTATCATCAGATAGCGCGTAATCTTTTATCAACAATTAATTACAATTTAATTGGAATCTACTCTAACAGTAAATTTGTCTGTTAAGGAGGCTATTATGGAAGTAACGGCGAATAGTATTAAAAAAACCTATAATTTTAAGGGTAATAAGGTCGAGGCGCTAAAGGGAATCTCTTTTTCAGCTTCAGCAGGTGAGGTCTTGGCATTACTTGGTCCAAACGGAGCAGGTAAAACAACAACATTTAATATCTTTGCTAACCTAACATCGGCAGATGAAGGTGAAGTTAAGGTCTTAGGTTTAGATCCCTCTTCAAAGAAGTATCATGAAAGGATTTCTTTTGTTTCGTCAGATACCCAATTTCTTTGGACATTAAGTGGGGCACAGATCCTAAAGTTTTACGCAAAGCTTCGTGGGATAACACCAGATGCGGCTTTGCCAATCATTAAGGAACTTGGCCTTGAAACAAGGATAGATCGCAAATGGCACCAGATGTCGAGTGGTGAAAAGATGCGTCTTCGTTTGGTTAAGGGACTTTTAACAAGCCCTAAGGTCCTTTTTTTGGATGAACCAACGGTTGGACTTGATCCTGATATTGCGGATCGTTTGCGTCAGTATCTAATGAAGTTAAAGAACATGGGGCTTTGTATCATCTTAACATCGCACTTGATGTTAGATGTAGAAGCGTTAGCCGACAACATGTGCTTCATAAAAGGTGGAGAAATTATTTACACTGGTAAATTAGGAGCAGAATTTTTTGAACCAACAATAGAGGTAATCTTTGATGGAAAGAAAGATTTTCCAAACTGTTGCACTGTTATCTCTGAAAATACGGTCCATGTTCATCCGACTCATTTACCTGACGTTATCCAACTTGGTGGAATACGAGAGGTTAATACATTAAAGAATGATTTAGAATCTCTCTTTATAAAACTTGTAAGGGGGAAAAAGTATGAATAGCATAAATATAATTAAAGCACTTAGTTATAGAGCATGGCTTGGTACAGTCGGAGATCAAGGTCGTTTAACAGAGATGTTGATTTATCCGCTCTCACATCTAGCGATATGGGGACTCTTTTTGTATGCAGGAATTGTCGACCAAAAGATAGCTGAACAGTTGTTTTTTATTAACTTAGTTTGGGCTATCACTATGGCAGTTCAGATACAATCAAATCGGATAATGTTAGCCGATTTTTGGTCAAGAGAGTTTCCAGAGCTTTTCAGAAGTGGTGTAACGGAAAAAAGTTATCTCGTTGCAGACCTTTTCTTTGGATTTTGCTCCGGAATGACAACGATTGTTCTTTTTTTTGTATTGACGTGGGGATGCTTTGATTTTTCGTCAGACAGCATGATGACGTTAATCTACACATTTCCAAGTTACATTATATTCTCATTGGCTTTAGCAATTTTTGCGATAGCGGTAGTGGTGAGATTAAGTCAGACCTATGGGTTTATTGCGTTTACTTTGTTAACGTTGATTCTGACATTCTCTTCACCTTATTGCCCTGTCGATAATCTTCCAGTGATCTTAAAGTATATAGCTTTAATTTCGCCATTGGGGCTAATCTTTGAGTATATAAGAAATGGAGATGTGACATTGCTGTACTATTCAACAGCAATTTCAGTGATGGCCTTCATCGCGTCATACATATTTTATATTAAAGTCTTTAAAAGACTTAGAGAGAAAGGTGATTTCTTTAACTTATAAACAGTAGGCTTGGACACTTATCATCTTTGTTGATGAGTGCCCAAGCCTAATTATTTTCTATTTAATTAGTTTAGCTGGTTATATAAAAGGTAACACAAAAGAGGACACTCAAAATTGCATTTTATTTGATTTTTTATTGAATAAATTTAGCTGGTTAAATAAGAGATCGGTGTTCTAGATACGTTTCTCCCGTACGCGCCAATACTTGCTTTTTTGTGTTAATTTTACGTTTTCAACATTGCTTTTTTGTGCTAATTTATAATTATTAACATTGCTTTTTTGTGCCAACAATAACCTAATTCTTATATAACTATATGATTTTACAAAGAAAAATATATTCAAAGCTATTAGACTGGAAAAATACCAATAATGGGGCATCTGCTTTATTAATTGATGGAGCTAGGCGTGTTGGAAAAAGTTTTATTTGCAAGCAATTTGCTGAAAA
>JAEEGL016921575.1_pt1 | contig 17433 bp, 9 predicted proteins | sample 9134231 | NCBI WGS metagenome assembly JAEEGL01 (sample SAMN16246548, study PRJNA631951) | gut metagenome | biome: gut microbiome; feature: rumen; material: fiber-attached | host: Bos | place: Iran: Karaj | collected 2018-10
CATCAACCTGCGCCAGCAGTTCTACACGAAGGAGATTATCCAGGAGAGCATCCGCCGCTGCAATATTTTGAAGATTAACGACGAAGAACTCGTGCTCATTGGTCGCATGTTTGGCTATCCTGGTCTCGACATCGAGAACAAGTGCTGGCTCATCCTGGGCAAGTACAACCTCGACATGCTCGTGCTCACTTGCGGTACCAACGGTTCGTACGTCTTCACCCCCGGCAGCGTCTCGTTCCAGGAGACACCAAAGGTGATCGTAGCCGACACCGTAGGCGCTGGCGACTCGTTCACGGGTTCGTTCGTAGGCAGCATCCTCAACGGCAAGAGTGTCGCCGATGCTCACCACACTGCAGTCCGTGTCAGCGCTTTCGTCTGCACACAGAACGGCGCTATGCCCGAGGTTCCCGCTGAACTGAAAGCTTAGTCTTCAGTCCGTTCCGTTCGCCAATCTGAACGCTTAGCGCTCGCTCCGTTCCGTCTCTTCTGTTGCGATTGAATCGCAGCTCAAAGGCAATCACCTTACGCGAACGCAGCTCTTCCCCCGATTCGCCCTTCATTATGGCAAAAATGGAGTTTTTCAGGCTCCAACTAAAAAAAGTTTGCTCATGATGAGGGGCGAATCATATTTTATGCTTATCTTTGCGCCCGAAACAAGGCAATCCTGGGCCTGAGTGCCCTCGATGCAAGGGAATCCGGTGTGAGTCCGGAGCTGTACCTGCAGCTGTAATCCCCTTTGAACGTCTGTTTGTATAACGCCACTGACTATTCAGTTGACAAGTTAACAAGTTGACAAGTTGACAAGTTGACAAGTTGACAAGTTGATTGAAGTTGGGAAGGCAAAACAGATGGGGAAAGCCAGAAGACCTGCCTTGAGTATTCGATTAACGTTCAGCGTTTTAACGTTTAGCAGCGTCCAGGAATAGGCGCATGCGAACAAGATGAAACATTTATTGCTCACGGCGGTGGCACTTATGTGCCTCGTCTTTCCCTCATCAGCGCAGGACTCTCTTCATGCTAATCGTATGGAAGAAGTCGTGGTCACCGGTACTGGAACACAGCATCGGCTGAAGGACGTGCCTGTGCAGACGGAGGTCATCACGCGTCGAGAGTTGGAGCAATACGGAGGGCGTAGTATCGAGGACATCCTGGCAGGATTGACAGCCAGTTTCGCCTTCAACGAGGACGATATGGGCAGTCAGATGCAGATGAATGGACTTGGCAACGCCTATATCCTTATTCTAATTGACGGCAAGCGATTGCATGGCGACAACGGAGGTCAGAACGACCTGGGGCTCATCGACCCCGCACGCATCGAGCGCATCGAAATCGTGAAAGGTGCCGCCTCTGCACTCTATGGCTCAGATGCCATAGCAGGCGTGGTGAACATCATCACGCGCAAGTACGACCGCGATGGCATCCTCGTCGAGAACACCACGCGTGGCGGTAGCTACGGCGATTGGCGACAGCACAACAGCGTAGGCTTTGCCTGGGGCAAGGTCAGTAGCTTGACCAATTTCCAACTTCAGCACAGCGACGGATGGCAGAATACAGCCCATGAGGACCCTCATCAGACCGAATTCCCCATCTACGACTCGCGCAACAAGACCATCAACTGCCACACCAATTGGCAGTTGGCTGAGCGCATCGATTACACCCCGACGCAAGACCTCTCGTTCTACGCCGAGGGAAGCTACTATCGCAAGCGTATCTATCGTCCATCGGGCAAATACGCAGCTGTAGACGTGAAGACTTACGACCTTGCCTATCGCAACGCATCGGCAGCTGTCGGCGGTAAGTGGATACCAACGGAGCACGCCGTCATTACCCTCGACATCGATTGGAACCGTCATGCCTATGACTATGTCTTCACCGATACAACACTTGTCGACGGCTATGATCCCTACGGAAACTTCACTCACTACTATCCTTATTTCCCAGATCAGCGCAACCTGCAGAGCGATCAACGACGCACGATGGGCCATTTGAAGGGCGTCTTCGAGTTGCCTGCTCAGAACCGCTTGAGTGCTGGCTTTGAGGTTCGGCACGATTGGTTGCATGCCCCCATGCGTGTCGATCACGGCGGCACCGTCACCGACCACACCGAGGCCCTCTACGTTCAGGACGAGTATTCACCTTGGCACATTCTCCAGCTGACAGGCGGACTACGACTCGACCGCAACCAACAGTTCGGTTTTCACCTAACGCCCAAGCTCTCGGCCATGCTCAGTCCTACGGATTGGCTGCGACTGCGTGCCGCTTGGTCGCAAGGCTTCAAGACACCGACGCCCAAGGAACAGCACTATCGCTACGTCCGCGAGATGAACGGCACCTACCTCTATCTTGGCAACCGTGACCTGCGTCCGCAGACGAGCAACTATGGTTCTGTCGGAGCTGAAGTCATTGTGGGCGGTCTCTCTTTCTCTGTCACGGGCTATATTAATAAGGTACGCGATATGATTAATCTCGTGACCATTCCCAATTACCGTGCACCCGAGGAGTATCAAATGCAGTATGAGCTGCACAAGACAAGGCAATACCAGAACCTTGAGGACGCTCGCACTTTGGGCATCGACGTCAACGTGCGTTACACTGTACGCGACTTCGCCATTGGCGGCAGCTACAGTTTCCTCGATACAGATGCCCATGAGTACGACACCGACCACGACCGCATGCACGAAGTCATCATTGACGGCATGGCCCACCACAAAGCCAACTGGTTCGCCACCTGGAGCCACGCCTTTGGAGCCCCCTCCCGCCCCCCCCGAAGGGGGGCGACCATATCTTCGGGTCGGCAAGCGGAAACGAGCGCCTCCCCTCGGGGAGGGCGGGAGGGGGCTTCCTATCGCCTCGGCCTCGGTCTTTACGGACGTGCTTCGTCAAAACGCTACTATCAACTCAACGGCAACGGCAAAGCCTACCACATCTGGCGTTTCTCTTCGACCCACGACATAGAGTGCGGTGCGATTAAGTCGCGCGGTCTTGCCCTCCGCCTTGAAGCGGGTGTTGACAACATTTTCAATTACGTTGACCGCACGCCTCACGGCCTCCACCTTGGCACCACCACTCCTGGCACCACCATCTATGCCTCTTTCACCCTTCGTTTCAAACAAGGCAAAAATAAGTTTCAAACATTTAAAACCAATTCAAAACAAACGTACAATGAAGAAGATTAATGTCTTAATGATTGCTTTCGCATCAATCATCCTTTCCTTAGGTCTCGTCGCTTGTAATGACGATGACGACTCGTCTTCTAGTAACTGGTTGAAATACCAGGATGCTGTGGCCAAGAATGTCAAGGCCAACAAGAAGCAGAACAAGGCTATCCTGCTCGTCGCTTTCGGTTCAACCTGGCAGCAGGCCTATGATGCCTTCGATGGCACCGTAGCAGCTTACAAGCAGAAGTTCCCCAGCTACGACGTCTTCCTTTCGTTCTCTTCCGCCATCTGCATCAACCGTGCTGCTGCTGGCGAGAACGTTGAGCCTCGCAACTTCTATGCTCCCAATTTCTGGCTCAATGCATTCGCTCAGGAAGGCATCCGCTACAACGAGATTGTCGTCCAATCCCTGCAGGTCATCCCTGGCGAGGAGTATACGCGCGTCATCAACTACATCAAGGACTTCGCTAACAACAGTAATGGCGACCTCGACGACAAATACCTCTCCAAGGTGACGCTGAAGCTCGGTGTTCCCCTCCTTCAGGATGCAGAGAAAGATGTTCCCGAAGTGGCAAAGCAGCTCAATACACTTTATAAAGCCCAAGCTGCTGAGGGTGTTGTCGCCTTCATGGGGCATGGCAATCCCGATAGTTACGACACCTACAAGGCTAACGTCCGCTACACTCAGCTTGAAGCAGCTCTCCAACAGTACAGCAAGAACTACTTCGTCGGCACCGTCGACATGATGGACAACTTCAAAACCGACGTCCTCGAGCGCATGCAGGCTGCTGGCATCACCAGCGGCAAGGTGTTCTGCCACCCGCTGATGTCTATCGATGGCGACCATGGTCACAACGATATGGCTGGCGATGACGATGCTTGGGACAACGGTTTCGAAGCCAACGAGGAAGGCGAGGTCGAGGACACCTCATGGAAGATGTTCTTCCACCACATGGGCTACGAGTGCAACAACTCCACCATGATTGAGAAGGGCCTCCTCGAACTGCCTACTGTGCGCAACGTGTGGATGCAGCACACGCAAGATGCCATCAACGGCGAAGCCCTCGACTACTACCACTCCAAGAATCCCGAGGAGTAAGCAAGAGAATCCATGAAACACTCCATAAATACTATCTGCCTCACGGCGGTGCTCCTCTTCGCGGGGAGCACCGCTTTCTCTCAAATCCATCGCATGGAACGGTCGGATTCGGCTAAAGCCGTGCGAACACATGATATGAATCCTATTGTTGTCACGGGTTCGGGTCACCATCAGCGACTGAAAGCTTCGGCTACGCCTGTTCGCACCCTCACGAGTCGCGAGTTCCAAGAGCAGGGCATCGCCACCTTCGAGGATGCAGTGACGCGCATGTTGCCCCAGGTGTCCATGGCTCCCAGCTCGATGGGCTCGTTCCTGCGCATGAATGGCTTGGGCAATAAGTATTTACTCATTCTCATCAACGGACAGAAACTCTCGGGTGATATCTCGGGCAACGTCGACCTTGCACGCATCAATATGAGTCGCGTCAAGCGCATCGAAGTCCTCGATGGAGCGGCCTCGTCGCTCTATGGCTCCGATGCCATTGGGGGTGTCATCAACATCATCACCGACCAACCGACCAACCAACTCATGGGTGTCACCAGCGACACTCGAGTCAGCGGCGAAGGCAAGCTTACCGAGAACGTCAACTTGGATATTTATGCCCACGGTCTTGGTTCCTATACCAGCTACACCCACGACCGTGCAGACAGCTATCAGACCAACGACCTCGTCTACAAGAAAGGCTCAGAAACGGAGACGCAGCAGACCTTGGCCCCCCTCTTCACGGGCTACCGCTCTCATCTCTTCAATCAGCGCTTCACGTTTTCGCCTGAGCGCCACTCTTCTCCTTCTTCCCCTTCCAGCGGAGAGGTTGTCAATAGCGAACGCCGTCCGATTTCGTCGCGCGGAACTTATTCTCTCAACGCTGGCATCGACTACAACGACAAGATAACTGACCGTCCCAACACCCGTGAGGACATCACAGGCGGCACCGATTACGAGATGCACTATCGCGCCTTGCGTTGGTATGCAGGTGGTATCTACAAGTTCTCGCCTAAGAACTCTCTGCAAGTTGACTTCACCAGCGACCATTTTCGTTATGGCAAGGACTACGATGTGGCCACGAAGACACAAGCCGTGGGCGACTATGTCCAATCTAAGCGCCAGCATACAATGGAAGGGCAGGCTAAGGCTATACTCGGCCTCCTGAAGGACGGTACCACCATCTTCGGAGCCGATTGGCGGCGCGACCAGCTCGAAGCCACTTCAGGCAACATCAATCAGGCGGCTAACATCTTTGCCCTCTATGGTCAGCACGAGCACAAACTGCGTGTAGGCTCAGGAAGTGCCACCACAACTGTCGGTCTGCGCTATGATTACCACGAGAACTTCGGCTCTCACCTTACGCCCAAGGCATCGCTAATGTACAGCCTCGGCCACTTCAACCTGCGTGCCAATTATTCCGCAGGTTTCCGTGCGCCTGGCCTCGATGAACTCCACTACCATTATTTCGCCGTCAATCGTGGCAAACCACAGATCATCTTCGGCAATCGTGAACTTGATCCAGAGCAAAGTCATTATGTCTCCGTCGGAGCCGAATACCGAACGGCACGCTTTGCCGTGGGCGTGACAGGTTTCATCAACCGCGTTCGTGATATGGTTGTCCGTCAGAACATCGACATCGACGATGCTTCACTGGCTCGTCTGCAGGGTGAGTTCCCCGAGATGACTGCAGACCAAGCCGCCCTTCTTGAGCGCTATAGCCTTTACGAGAACAGCGATCGAGGAGACATCAAGGGGTTGCAAGTGAATCTCACGGCCAACATCTTCAATGGTTTCAACCTCACGGCTAACTATGCGCTCACCCATGCACGCAGCTGTTCTGACGGCAAGTGGCGTAACCTCGAGCGTAGCATCAAGAACGTTGGAACGATGGCTGCCAACTACTACCACTCGTGGGGCTTCTACACGCTTAATGTCAATCTCAACGCTCGTCTGCAATCGAAGACCTACTATCCTGATTATGAAAATGCTCCCGGCTACGGCATTTGGAACCTCTCTACTCATCACACCTTCGATGTCCTTCGTTGGGCGTTCATTGAGCCCTCCATCGGTGTGGACAATATCTTCGACCGCGTTGATCGTCGCATCGACTCCAGCAACCGTCGCTATGCCCTCTATACGCCTGGACGTATGCTCGTGGTTGGCTTAAAGTTGAAATTTAAACGCTAACAGCGCGTGGATTGCTGATTTTTCACTATCTTTGTGCCCGAAAAGAGTTATGTTGAACGGACACGGCGACGATGCCTTCCGCTACACGGGCATTCGTCATAACTTCAGTAGCAACATCTTCAGTCACGCTCATCTCGGCGGACTGAAGACGTTTTTGTCTTCACGCCTCGAGGTCATCGGTACTTACCCGGAGCCTGAACCGAAAGCGTTGGAGAGCCTTATTGCTGAGCGAAGTGGGGTGGGTGAGGACTGCGTGCTCGTTACGAGTGGCGCTACTGAGGCCATCTATATGATTGCAGAGGCTTGGAAGTCATCGACGTATGAGATTCCTCAGCCTACCTTCAGCGAGTATGCTGATGCCTGCGTGGCTTTCGGCCTGAAGCAAGGGAACGAAGGCACGCTTTGGCTATGCAACCCCAACAACCCGACAGGTACCGTTCTCCCAAAGCGAGAGGTCGTGCGTCTTGCTGCCTCCAGTCGTGTGCTCATTCTCGACCAGTCCTACGAGGACTACACACTGGAGCCGTTGCTTTCTCCTACCGAAGCTGTCGAAGCGGGCAACATCTTGCAGCTTCATTCGCTCACCAAGACCTATTGCATTCCAGGCTTACGCATCGGATATGTTGTTGCTGCCGCGACCTTAATAGAGAAATTGCGACTGCGTCTGCGTCCTTGGAGCGTGAACGCATTAGCCATCGAGGCTGCCAGTTGGTTGATGAAGAACGACGTCCACGTGCTTCCTGACCTCACGGCTTATCTCGTTGAGGCTCAGCGTCTGCGCGAAGCTATTCATGCCCTTGACGGCATAAGCGTATGCCCCACTCAGACTAACTTCATGCTCTGCCGTCTCGACGAGCATTTGGGCATCACGGCAGCAGCGTTGAAAGAGCGTCTAGCCTCCGAACATGGCATCCTCATTCGCGATGCTTCCAACTTCGAAGGGCTCACTCCCTATCATTTCCGCGTAGCAGCACAGACGAGGGGAGAGGACGATCTGCTTATACAAAGCCTCAGATGCCTCACCCAAGATGTTCTTCCCCTTGGCCCATCTTCAGGAGAGGGGAGTGGCTACTCCAAAGAATCATCATCTCCTCCATTACAGCAACTGTCTACTTCCCTCTCCTTACGGAGAGAGGGTGGGGCTGAGGCTCTTCACCCTATCATGCTCGCTGGCACAGGCAGCGATGTAGGCAAGAGCGTGATAGCCACAGCACTCTGTCGCATCTTCCTTCAGGACGGTTACCATCCAGCTCCGTTCAAGGCGCAGAATATGGCATTGAACTCATACGCTACACCCGATGGTTTGGAGATTGGACGTGCTCAAGCTGTTCAGGCAGAGGCTGCACGCATTCCGTGCCATACCGACATGAATCCCTTGCTGCTGAAACCTCAGAGCGACCACACTTCGCAAGTCGTCCTCAACGGTAAGCCCGTCGGCAATCGCGATGCCTATGACTTCTGGCGAAGAAGACCAGCCCCCGCCTCCATCGAATTGGACAAGAACGCGCCTGCTTCTTCACAACTCTCTCTTGGAAGGGAGAACCTTGATTTTCGTGCGGAAGTCTGTGCCGCCTTCGACCGTCTGTCAGTTCGCTACAATCCTATCGTGATGGAAGGCGCGGGTAGTATTTCTGAGCTCAATTTACGCGAGACAGACATCGTGAACTTGCCTATGGCTCGACATGCCGACGCAGCCGTCATCCTTGTGGCGGACATCGATCGTGGTGGCGTCTTCGCCTCCGTTTACGGGAGCATTGCCTTGCAGACAATTGAAGACCGTGCTCGCATCAAGGGCATTATTATCAACAAGTTCCGAGGCGATCTGCGTCTCTTTGATGATGGCCGGCATTTGCTCGAGGACATCTTTGGTGTACCCGTTCTAGGCGTGATTCCTTACTTTAAGGACATTCACATCGAGGAAGAGGATAGCGTCTCGTTGGCAGGCAAGTCAAAGCAGGCAGCAAATGGCCGCGTGAATATTGCGGTTGTCATGCTGCGTCATCTTTCCAATTTCACCGACTTCGATGCCTTGGAGCAAGACACGCGTGTACATCTCTACTATACCAACAACGTTGACGAAATCTCGAAGGCCGACATCATTATCATGCCCGGTTCAAAGTCTACGCTCGACGACCTCGGCGAACTCCGTCGTAACGGTGTGGCTGAGGCCATCCAACGTGCATATCGTGAAGGCAAAACGGTCATCGGCATCTGTGGAGGCTATCAGATGATGGGCATCGAAGTCTGCGACCCCAACCATGTTGAAGGTGACATCGAGCGCCTTCCTGGTCTTGGCCTCCTTCCCACGACGACGACCATGAGCGGTGAGAAAGTCACGCGCCAAGTCAAGTTTAGTTGCACAAACATAGGGCAGCTTCTTCCCGCCCTTTCAGGTGGGGACGAAGGTAGGTTTACTGCCTACGAGATTCACATGGGCGAGACCCGTCCCTTTGGCGATGCGCCCCCACAACCCTTTGCCCTCCTCGACGATGGTCGTCAGGATGGCTACTATGTTAGCGACCGCTGTTGGGGCACCTACCTTCATGGCGTCCTTGATAATGCCTCCATCGTCGATGCCCTGCTTGCTCCTTTTGCCGCTCGTCTCTCAGCTGAGGCTCAGCCCTTCGACTATGCCGCCTTCAAGGAAGAGCACTACAATCGCTTGGCCGACCATGTCCGCAAGCACCTCGACATGGACAAGCTATATGAAATAATGAAAAGTGAAAGGCCCCTCTCCGACTCTCCCCGTTGGGGCGAGGGATGTGATAAGTGAAAAGTGAAAAGTGAAAAGTGAAAAATTAAAAGTGAAAAATGAAAAGTGAAAAATGAATAAAGCACTTCTGATAGCACTCCTCGTTGGTTGGTTGCTCGACCTCTGTTTGGGCGACCCAGTCAGGCTGCCGCATCCCATCGTGTGGTTCGGCAAATGGATTAGCTATTGGGAACATCGCCTTAATCATGGGCGGCAGCGCAAACTTAAGGGTGGCTTGTTGGCCGTTGGCAGTATAGTCCTCGTCTTCTGTGTAGGTTGGTGGATAACAAAAGTCCTCGATCTTCGGTTGCTTGAGGATTCTAATCCCCTCGCTTTTTGGAGAGGGGTTGGGGGTGCGGTTTTCTGCACGCTCGTCGTCTTCTATTGTTTAGCGGGAACCACCCTGATTCGTGAGGTTCGTGCGGTTTTCCTTGCCCTCGATCGTTCTTTGGACGAAGGTCGTCGTCAGGTGGCTCGTATCGTGGGACGCGACACCAGTCAACTCTCAGCGCAGGAAGTGCGGACAGCAGCTCTTGAGACGCTTGCCGAGAATCTCAGCGATGGCGTCGTGGCGCCACTCTTCTGGTTTGCCTTGCTTGGCGCGCCTGGCATGCTGGCTTACAAGATGACGAACACCCTCGATTCCATGATTGGCTATCGCACGGAGCGCTATCGCGACTTCGGTTGTATAGCGGCTCATGTCGACGATGTCGCCAACTACATCCCAGCACGCCTGACTGCTTTCTTGATGGCGTTGCCTCATGCCCTTTGTCATTTCTCCTTTTCCATTTTTCATTTCATTAAGAAATATGGTCGTCAACACGCCAGCCCCAACAGCGGCTATCCCGAAGCAGCATTGGCAGGCATTCTCGACTGTCGCTTCGGTGGACCGCACTACTATTTTGGAGAACTCTTCGACAAACCATATATCGGCGAGAACGAGCGCCCCTTGAAGACAACTGATATGCTCACTGCTATTCGCATCAATCGCTTCGTAGAGGTGGTGATGGTAGGCCTCACAACCCTCGCCGTCTGTTTCCATCCATTCTTTACCTAATCAATCCAACAACCTCAAACCCACAAACCTCCAATGTCCAAAATCATCATAGCAGGCCTTGGTCCTGGCGGCCCTGAAGACATGACTCCCGCCGTGCTTGATGCCGTGAGTCAGGCCGATGTCGTCGTTGGCTATAAGTATTACTTTCGTTTCGTCGAACCTTATCTGAAGCAAGGTTGTGAGTGCATCGACACCGGGATGAAACGCGAACGCGAGCGTGCTGAGCAGGCTTTTCGCTTGGCTGAGGAAGGGCGAACGGTAGTCGTCATCTCTTCAGGCGATGCCGGCATCTATGGTATGGCGCCGCTTGTCTATGAGATGAAGCGCGAGCAGGGCAGCGACTTGGAAATCATCGTATTACCAGGCATCTCCGCTTTTCAGAAAGCAGCCTCTCTGCTGGGCGCACCCATAGGCCACGACCTCTGCATCCTTTCGCTCTCCGACTTGATGACACCCTGGTCGCTCATCGAACGTCGCATCCGCGCGGCTGCCGTTGGCGATTTCGTCACAGCGGTCTATAACCCCCGTTCACAAGGACGCTATTGGCAGCTCTATCGCCTGCGTGAACTCTTCCTTGCCGAGGGCAGGAGTGGTTCGACACCAGTGGGCATCGTTCGTCAGGCAGGACGTCCTGAGCAAGAAGTGACGCTCACCACCCTTGCAGCCCTCGACCCCGAGCAGGTGGATATGTTCTGCGTGCTCCTTATCGGCAACTCGCAGAGCTACGAATGGCAAGGCAAATTGATCACGCCGAGGGGATATTATTGTAATGGACAATGGACAATGGATAATGGACAATGGGGAATGGACAAGGGACAATGGACTGCTCGGCTCGAAGAGACGCTTGACCCCTCAAAAATAAACAAGGGGACAGTTGGTCAATCCATCATGATGGAGTCCTTCCGCACCATCGAAAGCGAGTTGCGGCGAAAGGACTATCCTCTCGACCACAAATGGGCTCTCCTTCACGCTATTCACACGACAGCCGACTTCACGATGGAGCGCATCCTCTTGACCGACCCCCACGCCGTAGAGACTTTGTATCATAAGGTTAGCACGAGCGAGTTGACCACAATCGTCACCGATGTCACGATGGTCGTCAGCGGTATTCGCAAAGGAGCCTTACAACGCTTGGGTCTCGAAGCGAAATGCTATCTCGGCGACCCACGTGCAGTCGAGATGGCCAACTCTTTGGGCATCACCCGAACCCAAGCAGGCATCCGTCTGGCTGTCGAAGAGCACCCCGATGCCCTCTTCGCATTCGGCAACGCCCCCACAGCACTTATGGAACTCTGCGACCTCATCCGCAAGGGAAAGGCTCGTCCTGCAGGCATCATCGCAGCTCCCGTAGGTTTTGTCCACGTCTGCGAGTCGAAGCACATGGTCAAGCCTTTCGTACAGATTCCCAAAATCATCGTCGAAGGACGTAAGGGCGGCAGCAACCTTGCCGCTACTCTCGTCAACGCCATCCTCACCTACGACGATGCCGCACAACTCAAACCCGGACGCGACCTATGAAAACCTGCGACATCATAGGCATCAGCGACAGCCGGCAGCAATGGTTTGCTCCCGAGGTGATGGACGTCATTCAAGGCGGTCATGTCTTCTCTGGCGGTCGGCGGCATCACGAGATTGTGGCTCCGTTGCTGCCTTCAGATGCCGTATGGCTCGACATCACGGTGCCCTTGGAGCGTGTGTTCAAGCAGTACGAAGCGGTTGAGCATGTGGTCATCTTTGCCAGTGGCGACCCACTCTTCTACGGCTTTGCCAATACGATTCAGCGTGAGTGCAAGGACGTAGAGATGAGGCTGTTCCCCTCGTTCAACTCTCTGCAGATGCTCGCTCATCGTCTGCTGTTTCCCTATCATGATATGCGAGTCGTCTCGCTCACAGGGCGTCCCTGGTGCGAGTTCGACCGTGCCCTCATCGAGCGTTCTACCAAGATAGGCATCCTAACCGACCGCGAGCACACACCTGCCGCCATAGCCCAACGAATGCTCGAATACGGCTACGGCCAATATGTCATGCACGTTGGCGAGCATCTGGGCAACCCAACCTTAGAACATATTTCTTCGCTCTCACTCGAGGAAGCAGCAGAGCGTGAATTCTCAATGCCCAACTGTGCAATTCTTGAAGCTAACAGCTCCCTCTCTGACAGGGAGGGCAGGGGGAGAGTCTTCTCCTTCGGGCTTCCTGACTCCTCCTTTGCCCTCCTTGATGGTCGCGCGAAGATGATCACGAAGATGCCGATTCGTCTGCTCACGCTTCAGGCCCTCGACCTGCCTCGGCGTCGTGTCCTGTGGGACATCGGCGCTTGTACGGGAAGCGTCAGCATCGAAGCGCGTCTGCTCTTCCCTCACCTTCATGTCGTAGCTTTCGAGATACGTCCTGAGTGCGAGGCCATTATCCGTGCGAACGCCCGTCATCATGGTGCTCTCGGCATTGAGGTGCGGATGGGGGACTTTCTGGAAGACCCTCCCCCTGAACCAGTCCAGAAAGAACACTCAGTTCTTTCTTCCTGGCACCCTTGTAGGGAGGGAGCAGATACCTTTGTGGCAGAAAGGGATGACAAGTCTTGTTTGGTGACCGCTCCCTCCCTACAAGGGAGGGCGGGGGGAGGGTCTTTCCCCGACGCCGTCTTCATTGGCGGTCATGGAGGCCGTCTGAAGGAGATCGTGGCAAAGGTGCTGACCGTGTTAGCCCCAGGTGGTGTCATCGTGATGAACAGCGTGAAAGCCCCTCTCGTCAAGACCGACAGCCATCAGCTTTGGGACGAAGCCTGCCGCGAGTTCGCCCTCCAGCAAGAGCCGCCGATGAGAGTTGTCATAGATGAATATCACCCTATAGAGATACTGAAAGCTTACAAACCCACACAAACATCACCTAACAAATGAAAAAGACCCTTATGACTGTAGGAATCGCATCCGCAATGATGATGCTGACCACATCCTGCCAACAGACACAGCGCGAGAATCCCTTGCTCGTGGAGAGCCAGTTGCCATTTGGCGCCCCCGACTTCAGCAAGATCAAGGTCACCGACTACCTGCCTGCCTTCGAGGCAGCCATCGAGCAACAACGTGCGAACATTCAACAGATTGTCGAGTGCACGGACTCGGCCACGTTCGCGAACACAATCCTGCCCTTCGAGGACAGCGGACGCCTGCTCGACCGCGTGAGTCGTGTCTTCTTTGCCATCGTGGAGGCCGACAAGACTCCCGAGATTGGCGAAATTGAGAAGCAAGTGCAGCCCATGATTACCGAGCTCGAGAACGAGATTTCGTTCAACCGACCGCTCTTCGAACGCATCCGTCAGGTCTACGAACGCGAGTACGAGACGCTGCAGGGCGAAGACCGTAAACTGCTCGAGGAGATTTACAAGGATTTCGTGCGCAAAGGAGCTCTCCTCGCTGAGGATAAGATGGAGCGCATGAAGCAGATCAACCGCCGCATCTCCGACCTCCAGCAGCAGTGGGGCGACGTGCTGCCCGATGCCACCAACAACGCCGTCGTCTGGGTGGACACGAAGGAAGAACTCGCCGGACTCAGCGAGGCCGATATCGCTCAATGTGCCAAGGATGCTGAGAGCCGAGGGGGCAAGGCACCCTACGCCATCGTCATCGTCAACACCACCCAGCAGGCTCCTCTTGCCAGCCTCGACAATCGCGACCTCCGACGCCGAGTCTTCGAGGCTTCAGTGCATCGTGCTGATGGAACGGGCGCGTTCAACACCTTCCCCATCGCCTGCGAGATTGCCAAGTTGCGTGCCGAGCAGGCCGAGCTGATGGGCTATGACAACTATGCCTCCTACTCGCTCGAGAAGACGATGGCCAAGACGCCCGAGAACGTCTACGCGTTCCTCAAGAACCTCATCAGCCAGTACACGCCGAAGGCTGAGGCCGAGACGAAGGCCATCGAGGACTTTGCCCGTCAGACCGAAGGCCCCGACTTCCAGCTACAGCCCTACGACCGCTTCTACTATTCTGCCAAGATGAAGAAGCAACTGCTCAACATCTCCGACGACGAGGTGAAGCCCTACTTCAACATCGACAGCGTGCTCATCAATGGGGTCTTCTATGCTGCCAATCGCGCTTACGGCCTCACGTTCAAGCAGCTCGACGACTTCCCCACCTACCATCCCGACATGAAAGCCTTCGAGGTGATCGACAAGGACGGCAGCCCGCTCGCCTTGTTCTATTGCGACTACTTCCGCCGACCCACCAAGCGCGGTGGAGCGTGGATGGACGGCTTCCAGAAGCAGAGCCGCCAATGGCAGCAGCAGCCCATCATCTTCAACGTCTGCAATAGCGCCAAAGCTCCCGACGGGCAGCCCTCGCTGCTCACGTGGGACGAGGTGACGACGATGTTCCATGAGTTCGGGCACGCGCTCCACGGCATCCTTTCCGCCTGCCAGTACAACCGCCTCAGCGGCACCAGCGTGGCCCGCGATTTCGTCGAGATGCCCTCGCAGTTCAACGAGTCGTTCGCTTCCATTCCCGAGATCTTCGACCACTATGCCCTCCACTGCGAGACGGGCGAGCCTATGCCTGCCGACCTGAAGGAACGCATGCTCGCGAGCATCAACTTCCAGACGGCCTACGCGCTGGGCGAGAACCTCGCGGCCACCTGTCTCGACCTCGCTTGGCACATGCTGCCCTCGACCGACATCCCCACCGCCGAGCAGGCTGCAGCCTTCGAGACCGAAGCCCTGCGACAGATAGGGTTGCTCAATGCGCAGATTCCGCCGCGCTACAGCACCAGCTATTTCAATCACGTCTTCGGTGGCGGCTACGCCGCTGGCTACTACAGCTATCTCTGGACGGAGGTGCTGGCCGTGAACATTGCCGACGTCTTTGCCCAGCGCGGAGCCTTGGAGCCTCAAACGGGGCAGGACTTCCGTGATAAGATTCTCAGTCGCGGCAACACGGGCGACCTGATGCAGATGTTCACCGATTTCACAGGTATGGCCCAACCCGATGCATCGGGTCTGCTCAAAGCAAGAGGTTTGTAATCATGAAGATAGCCGTCATACAGATTAGCGAGGCGGGCAAGGGTATCGCCCTTACACTCCAGCGCGAGCTTGGCGCTACAATCATTCAGCGTACAGCTGTCGGCGAACATTGGTGCGACTCGGATGCCTTCGTGTTCATCGGAGCGATGGGCATCTGCGTCCGCACCATTGCCCCATACGTCAAGGACAAGCACGAAGACCCTGCAGTGGTGTGTGTCGATAGCATGGGGCTTCATGTCATCTCCGTTCTCTCGGGACATATCGGAGGAGCCAACGACCTGGCTCGCGAGGTGGCTGCTCTGATAGGTGCTTGCGAGGTCATCACCACCCAGAGCGACAATGCAGGACTCTGGGCACTTGATACCTTTTATGAGAACTATGATTGGCACATGAGTTGTGTGGGCGACCTCAATACGGCGATAAGTAAGTTCGTCAATAGGGTGCCTGTGGCCCTGCTGCTTGATATTCGCGACGAAGGTACGGATTATCTTGAACGCACTTGTCCACCGCATGTGACGATTGTGAATACCGTCGATGAGATCGTGGAGGGAGACTACACTTTGGCTATTATTGTCTCTCCTTTCATTTACTCCAATTTACCCGCTGATTTATTGGTCGTTCAGTATACCCCACAAGTGTTGGATTTGGGCATCGGACTTGCTCATCAGGCACCAGTCGATACTTATGAGGATATCCAACAACTGCTTGCTGAACACGATATTTATCTCTGGTCTGAATGTATCCGCAATATCTGTACCATTGACATCAAAGCGGAGGAGCCTGTTGTCCAGAAGTTCCAAAAAGAGCGATATGGACTTGAACTTAAGCTCTATACTGCCGGAGAACTATCCAAGGTGGAAGTCCCCACACCCAGCGAAACGGTAGAGAAACATGTGGGTACGCCCAGTGTCTGTGAAGCTGCTGCCCTGTTGGCATCCCATCATGGGAAACTGCTATTGCCGAAAGTGAAGGGAAAGGACTTCACACTTGCCGTAGCCATCGAGCGCAAGTATCTGCGTGAGGGCCGCGTCGAGATTGTGGGTGCTGGTCCGGGCGACCCCGACCTCATCAGCGTGCGAGGGCGTCGGTTGTTGGAGCAGGCCGACCTCATCCTCTATGCCGGCAGCCTTGTGCCGAAAGCGCTGACCGAGTGCCATAAGCCGGGCGCTGTCGTTCGCTCGTCGGCCGACATGAATCTTGAGGAGCAATGTGCGCTGATGCAGGAGCACTACGATCGCGGCCACCTCATCGTGCGCCTCCACACCGGCGACCCCTGCATCTTCGGCGCCATTCAGGAGCAGATGGCGTTCTTCGACAAGGAAGGCATGCGCTATCACATCACGCCCGGCATCTCCTCGTTCCTCGCTGCCGCAGCTGAGTTGCGCAGTCAGTTCACCATCCCCGAGCGCACGCAGACCATCATCCTCACTCGTGGCGAAGGGCGCACGCCCATGCCCGAGCGCGAGAAGCTCCACCTCCTTGCCCGCTCGCAGTCCACGATGTGCATCTTCCTCAGCGCAGCCATCGTCGACGACGTCCAGCGCGAACTGCTGCAGGAATATCCCGAGACGACGCCCGTCGCCGCCTGCTACCACCTCACGTGGCCCGACCAGCACATCTACCGCGGCGTGCTGCGCGACCTCGCCCGCATCGTCCACGACAACCACCTCACCCTCACCACCATGCTCGTCGTGGGCGAAGCCATCGACAACCGTGCAGGCCTCTCCGAACTCTACAATCGCCACTTCACCCACCTCTTCCGCAAAGGAAGTGAAGAATGAAGAATCTCGCTTCGCTCGGAATGACGAATTACGAATGACGAATAAAGATTACTCTCAAGACTTGAAGGTAACTTGTATTCGTCATTCCGAGCGAAGCGAGATTCGTCATTCGTCATTCTACCTGATTCGTCATTCGTCATTCGTCATTCGTCATTCGTCATTCTTCATTCGTCATTCTTCATTCTTCATTCGTCATTCTTCATTCGTCATTCTACATTCTATTCCACCGTCAGGCGCACCGTCTCGCCCTCCTCGCGGCTCTCGAGCAGGCGCATGAGGCGTTGCAGGGTGGACTGCGAGTCCAGCACCTGCCCCTTCACGCGGTTGTCGCCGACGAGGATGCAGCCTTCGGTGTCCTTGGCCGTGTTGCCGGCATGGATGCGGATGCCCTCGCGCCCGTGGACGC
>JAEEGL017381737.1_pt1 | contig 17433 bp, 17 predicted proteins | sample 9134231 | NCBI WGS metagenome assembly JAEEGL01 (sample SAMN16246548, study PRJNA631951) | gut metagenome | biome: gut microbiome; feature: rumen; material: fiber-attached | host: Bos | place: Iran: Karaj | collected 2018-10
GAGCGTCAGCCGGACGGCAGCCGTCATCCCTTCGACTCGTTCATCTGCGCCAAGACGCCTGCCGGCCGCTGGCTCGACCCCTCTGAGCTGGGTGGTCCCGCCGTGTTCCTGGCCTCACACGCCAGCGACGCCGTCAACGGCCATGTGCTCTATGTCGACGGTGGCATCCTCGCCTACATCGGCAAGCAGCCTAAATAATCAGGAAGCGTTGGTAAGAACAGTCGTCTGGCACAAATCTTCTTCAGTGAGAGGTTTGTGCCAGACCTCTTTTATTGAGCCGTTTTGCGCCGTTTCATCAGCTTCCACAAGAGGAGGCCGATGAGGACTGCGAGCGTCACGCCTGTGCTGTTGGCCGCGAAGTCGAGCCACTCGCCCGAGCGGTTGGTGGTGCAGTAGCGTTGCATCAGCTCCAGCAGACCGCTCATCAGGATGGGGCCGAGCCAGGCGTAGAGGAACAGTTTCCAGAAGATGAGGCGGTCATGGCAGCGCATGTACTCCACCCACATCACCGTGCATGTGCCGCCGTACATCACCAGGTGGGTCCACTTGTCAATAAAGGGCACGTCGTTCATAGGCGTCTCAGGCACTATGACAAACAGTGACAGATACCATACCAGCGCCAGGCATACCAGCGTAAGGGGATAGTGGCGTATCAGATAGCGAAAACGAGTCATTTCGGGCGTCTTGTTAAGAATTGGCTGCAAAAGTACAAAAATCATTTCAAATTGTGCCCATAAAAGAAGAAAATATTGTATTTTTGCACCGCAATGATGATGTAACACAAACAATGACGACCATGAGCAACAGGGCAAACTTCGGCAGCCGCATCGGCATCGTGCTGGCCACGGCCGGCTCGGCGGTGGGGCTGGGCAACGTGTGGCGCTTTCCCACGATGACGGGCGAGAACGGCGGCGCCGCTTTCATCCTTATCTATATTTTTTGTGTGGTGGCGCTGGGCATACCCTGCATGCTGAGCGAGTTCATCATCGGCCGCCGCGCGCAGACGAATGCAGCACGGGCCTTCTCGCTGCTGGCGGGTGGCACGCCGTGGCGTTTTATCGGTTATTTCGGCGTTTTCACCGGGTTTCTCATCGCCAGCTATTACAGTGTGGTGTCGGGCTGGTGCCTGCAGTATGTCACTGCCTCGGTGTCCGGACAACTCGACGGCGACCCGGAAGCAGTGACGCAGTTCTTCACCGATTTCTCCACCAATCCGTGGAAACCTGTACTCTGCCTTGTCATCTTCTTCCTCATCTCGCACTTTGTCGTCGTGCGTGGCGTGCAGAAGGGCATCGAGCGGGCGTCGAAGCTGATGATGCCGCTGCTCTTCATCCTGCTGCTCATCATCGCCGTCGCCTCCTGTCTGCTGCCAAGGGCCAGCGAGGGCATCAGGTTCCTCTTCTCGCCCGACTTCTCAAAGGTCGACAGCAACGTCCTCCTGGGGGCCTTGGGTCAGGCGTTCTACTCCCTTTCACTGGGCATGGGCTGCCTGTGCACCTATGCCAGCTACTTCAGTCGTGACACCCATCTGGTGAAGTCGGCCACGCAGATAGTGAGCATCGACACGCTCATTGCCATCCTTGCCGGACTGATGATCTTCCCCGCCGTGTTCAGCGTGGGTGGCAATGTGGGCGCCGGCCCGTCGTTGGTGTTCATCACCCTGCCCAACGTGTTCAACGAGGCTTTCTCCTCCGTGCCCTTGGTGGGTCACCTCATGGCCCTGCTGTTCTATCTGTTGCTGTCGGTGGCAGCCCTCACGTCGCTCATCTCCCTGCACGAGGTGTGCACCGCCTTCATCCATGAGGAGTTCCATCTGTCGCGTGCCCGCGCCGCCACAGTCGTCACGGTGCTGTGCTCCATCATCGGCGTGTTCTGCTCGCTGTCGTTCTACAATGCTGACCTGTCGCTCTTTGGCATGAGTCTCTTCGACCTCTTCGATTTCACCACCGGTCAGATCTTCCTGCCCTTGGGCGGCTTCCTCACCTGTCTGTTTGTGGGGTGGTATGTGCCGCGCCACATCGTCGTGGCCGAACTGACCAACGATGGCACGCTGCGCGGCCGTTTCATCGGACTTTTCCTGTTCTGCGTCCGCTATGTCTGTCCGGTCGGCATCCTCCTGGTCTTCCTTAATCAGATGGGGCTGGTTTAGTCCATTTCAACAGTCGGCATGATACGCAGGTTCTTTTATATTGTCAAGAGCGACCGCCGCATCATCCTGTCGGCACTGGCCGTCTTTGGCGTAGCCGTGGCGGCCATCATCCTCGTCGGCGGAAGGGAGACCGCACCGACATCACCCGCTGCGCTCTCCGACACCATTATGCAGCAGGCTCAGGGGACTCGCGACATGCGACCCATCGTCGATGAAAGCGACTATTCTGAGGCTCCTGCTCCCGAGCGCTTCCCTTTTGACCCGAACACTGCCGACAGCACACAGCTGCTGCGTCTGGGTCTGCAGCGCTGGCAGGTGCGTAATATCTACAAGTACCGTGCTGCTGGCGGCATCTACCGCACGAAGGAGGACTTCGCCCGTCTCTATGGGCTCACCGTGGGGCAGTACCGCGCGCTGGAACCCTATATCACCATCGGCGCCGATTACCGCCCCGCCGCTGACCTCTTCCCCCGTCATGAGCGACAAGCCGCTGCCGACAGCACTTTTACGCCACGCTACCCCGTGAAGCTGACTGAGGGCGAGACCGTTGACCTTGCTACTGCCGACACCACGACGCTGCAGCGCGTGCCGGGCATCGGCCCTTACTATGCCCGACGCATCGTGGACTATCGTCAGAGCTTAGGAGGCTTCACCAGTCTGGCGCAGCTCGATGAAATCGAGGGTTTCCCGCATGATGCCCTGCCGTATCTCACCCTGGAGACAGGTGGCGTGGAGCAGCTGAACGTCAACAGTCTGTCGTTGAACGACCTCAAGCGTCACCCCTACATTAACTTCTATCAGGCTCGTGCCATTGTGGACTACCGCCGTCAAAACGGCCCTATCACCGACATCGGCGACCTGCGCCTGCTGCCCGACTTCGGTGAAGAGGCCATCGAGCGCCTGCGCCCCTACGTCACCTACTAAGCTCGATGAAATTAGTGTTAAACTTTTTCTGCTTTTCCCGGTGATGATGGCAAAGTCATCTATAACATCTATGGCATGAAAGTCGGAGATGCCAAAACCGGCATGAACGCCCTGCAGGTAGAGGAGCAGGGCACAGCAGCATCTCTCTACGACCTGCAGGGCCGCCGTATGAAGGCCGTTCCATCGAAGGGCATCTACGTGAAGGACGGTCGTAAAAGAGTCGTTTTTTGACTTAGGTTAACTTATAAATCACGAATGGCCACGAATGGCCACGAATGGCCATGAATGACTCATAAATAATATTCGTGAGAAATACGTGGCCATTCGTGGTCATTTGTGTTAGTATGATTATTCAGCGGATGACGGCGGTGCCAACACCTTCCGGTACTCCGTGATGTTCTTTAGCAGTCGCTCAGCCTCCTCCAACTGTTTGTCGCCGTTCAGGCTGGCCTCCAGACCGCCCCGCTGGTAGTAGTAGGCCCCGATGATATCCATCTCCAACATCTTTTGGATGGCGTCGCGATGGCGGTTCAGCTCAGTGCTGACGTCATGGTGCAGCTTCGCTTTTAGGGCATCGAACAGTTCGCGCGTCTCCTCGTAGTAGCCTTCAAACTTCGCCATCTTCACCAGTTCTTCGAACTGTTTGTGGCTGAGGTTGTCGTAGGTGAAGCCGCTGTCGACGACCCGCTGGCAGAACTCCTGCCAGTCAGCGTCAGTGAGGTGAAAGTCGGCGGGTGCTGCTATCTGCTCATGGCGAGCGATGTAGTCCACCACATAGTCGAACATCACCTCGGTGCTGTCCAGTCCGCCCGTTGACAGATAGTAGGCAATGTTGGGCATGGTGTCGTTCTTCACCTCAATGTCAGGCTTGATGCCGCCGCCGTCGCGCACCTCGCGGCCGTTGCGTGTGTGGAACACCTTTGTTAGCGAGTCGGGTATGTGCTCAGTGTAGGCGGCCCCCGTCTGACGGTTGTAGTTGATGGCCTGTATGCAGCGTCCCGAGGGGATGAAGTATTTCGATGTCGTTATCTTCACGTTGGCGTGGTAGGGCAGGTCCAGCGGCACCTGCACCAGTCCCTTGCCGTAGGTGCGTGTACCCATGACGACGGCGCGGTCCAGGTCTTGCAGTGCTCCGCTGGTAATCTCGCTGGCCGAGGCCGTTTCACCGTTGACGAGCACCACGATGGGCATGACGGTGTCGACTGGCTCCAGACGCGTCTCATACGAGTGGCTGGCCTGTGCCACCTTTCCGCGGTTCTCCACCACCAGCTGTTTCTGTGGCACCCAGATGTTCACCGTGTTCACCGCTTCCATCTCCGAGCCGCCGCCGTTGCTGCGCAGGTCGAAGACGAGCGCCTTGGCCCCTTGGTGCTTCAGGTCGACGAAGGCGCGGCGCACCTCCTTCGAGCAGTCCTCAGTAAACTGGTTGAGGTTGATGTAGCCGATGGAGTCGCTGCGCATGCCATAGTAGGGCAGCTCAGGCATCTTGATGTTACGCCGCGTGATGCGGAACTTCATCTCCTTGTTCGTCGATGGACGCTTTACACGCAGGACGAAGGTGGTGCCGGGGTCGCCGCGCAGGTGACTGCTGACGTAGTTCACCGTCTTGTCCGTCATCACCGAGTCGTCGATGCTCAGGATGATGTCGCCCTTCTTCAGTCCCACTTCGGCTGCGGGCATTCCCTCGTAGGGCTCGTCGATGACCACGCGCTTCAGTCGCGTGTGGTATTTCACCAGTGCGCCGATGCCGGCATACTTGCCCGTGAGCATCATCTCCAGCTGCTTCGTCTCCTCCTCGGGGTAGTATTCGGTGTAGGGGTCGAGCGAGCGCAGCATGCCCTTGATGCCTGCCGTCATGGTCTGCGTGGGGTTGAGCGAGTCCACGTAGAACAGGTCCAGCTGGCTGTAGAGGGTGTTGAATATCTCCAGGTTCTTGCCCACCTCCATGTTGTGGTTCTGTGCTTGGGTGGCAACGGTCATCAACAGGGCCGTGGCCATCAGCATGATGCTTCTCTTCATGTTTACTCTTAGGACAAATGTGTGTCAATGTTTATTGTTGGCGGCAAAAGTATACATAATTATTGAGATGTGCAAATTTTATAACTTTTTTTGGGAATGAACGCAAAAAAACTATGTAATAAGGAAACCGAAAAAGATGGGCACTAAGTGCACCTTTAGGCCTTAATCGGTTGGTTCGCAAGTCGTTGGTTGGTTCGCAAGTCGTTGGTTGGTGCACCAACGAGCACCAAGCCCCTCCCCCGGCCCCTTCCCTTGGGAGGGGAGTATATAGTTCTGCAATTGTTTTGTTTGTGGCGATTTTATCGCCATATTTACGGGTGATTGGAATAAGTGGCCGAGTTATTGGAATATCTCATGGAGATAATTCCGTAAAGTGCCGAGTAATAGGAATAACTCATGGAGATAATTCCGTAAAGTGCCGAGTTATTGAATTATCTCATGGAGATAATCTCATAAAGTGCCGAGTTGTTGTCAAATTCTCTCGAGAATTTATCAAAAAACCGTGGTTTCATCGTTGCTAAGAGTCATTCGGATGTGCCCAAGTGTCCCATCAGGTGACTCAGGTGCACTTTCATATCCTCCTGGTGCACCATCAGGTGCTCGATTTGAACCATTGGTGCACCAGTCAACGACTCGTAAGTCAATGTGTTATAGTTAATAGGTGCACTTGGTGCACTATTTTTTTTTCTTTTCTTTTTCATTTCACTCGTTTTTTCGTAACTTTGCCGCTGTCACGGCGAACTTACTTGGTCTCGGAAGAAAAAACAAACGCGTTTGTTTTGTTCTTCTCTCGACTTTTCGTAACTTTGCACGCAAATTGCAATTAAACCCAAAAGAGAGTATGAAAGAACTTGCCCTGAAGTACGGATGCAATCCGAATCAGAAGCCGTCGCGTGTCTTTATGAGTGACGGCAGTGAACTGCCCATTGAGGTGCTGAACGGCCGTCCCGGCTATATCAACCTGCTCGATGCGTTGAACTCGTGGCAGTTGGTGAAGGAACTGCACCAGGCCACCGGCCTGCCCTCCGCCACGTCGTTCAAACATGTGTCACCCGCTGGTGCTGCCGTGGGCCTGCCGCTGAGTGGCACGCTGAAGCACATCTATTTTGTTGATGATATCGAGGGCCTTGATGCCTCGCCCATAGCGTGTGCCTATGCCCGTGCCCGTGGTGCCGACCGCATGTCGAGCTATGGCGACTTTATCGCCCTGAGCGACGTCTGTGACAAGACCACCGCCCTCATCATCAAGCGCGAGGTGTCTGACGGCATCATCGCCCCCGGCTATACTGACGAGGCCCTGCAGATACTGAAGGAGAAGCGTAAGGGCACCTACAACGTGCTGAAGGTGGACCCCGCCTACAGGCCCGACCCCATTGAGTGCAAGCAGGTGTTCGGCGTGACCTTCGAGCAGAGACGCAACGAGATTCGCCTGGACGACCCCGCCCTGTTTGACAACATCCCCACACAGAACAAGACCTTCAGCGCTGAGGCCCGTCGTGACCTGATGATAGCACTCATCACGCTGAAGTATACACAGTCAAACAGCGTCTGCTATGTCAAGGACGGGCAGGCCATCGGCATCGGCGCCGGTCAGCAGAGTCGCATCCACTGCACCCGCCTGGCCGGTCAGAAGGCCGACACATGGTGGCTGCGCCAGCATCCGAAGGTGCTCAGCCTGCCGTTCCTGCCCACCATACGTCGTGCCGACCGTGACAACACCATCGACGTGTATATCTCAGAGGACGAGCACGACGACGTGCTGCGCGACGGCTGCTGGCAGCAGTTCTTCACCCGTCAGCCCGAGGTGCTGACGCTTCAGGAGAAGAAGGAGTGGATAGCCAAGAACACCGAGGTGAGCCTGGGCAGCGATGCCTTCTTCCCCTTCGGCGACAACATTGAGCGGGCCCACAAGAGCGGTGTGCAGTACATTGCCCAGGCCGGCGGCTCGGTGCGCGACGACCATGTCATCATGACTTGCGACAAATACGGCATTGCTATGGCCTTCACGGGCGTCAGGCTATTCCACCATTAATTTCAGCCCCCTCAGCCCCCGTCAACTCATTGAAAAAACAATAAAGCTATGAATAAAACAGGTTCAGACCCCCAACCCCCTAACTTAGGGGGCTCGGATTTCCAGCATATCCTTGAGAACGGCATCTCGTTCGGCAGGGGAGGCCAGCGGCGTGACGACGGCGAGGGTAAGGTGAAGACCAAGGCTAAGAAAAAGCAGTACATCACCGGCGCCCACGGCAGTGGCTCGGCACGCCAAAAAGCCAAGTATCGTGAGCAGCGGGCCAACCGCAAACACCGCTGAACGCAGTTTTAGAAGGGGCAGACAGGGCTACGAAGGCCCTGTTTGCCCTTTTTAACACATTAGATGGAGGCTGTTCGCAGAATTATTTGTATCTTTGCACCGAGTTATGGCAAAAAACCTGTATATCATCAGTGGCTGTAACGGGGCAGGGAAGACCACTGCCTCCTACACCGTGTTGCCCGATATCCTCGGGTGCAAGGAGTTTGTCAATGCCGATGAGATAGCCCGCGGGCTGTCGCCATTCAATCCTGCCAGCGTGGCCATTGAGTCTGGACGGCTGATGCTGCAGCGCATAGAAGACCTGTTGTCGCGTGACGAGAGCTTCTCTATTGAGACGACTCTGGCCACGCGCTCTTATGTCAACCTTGTCCGCCGGGCCAAGGGTAAGGACTATCGTGTCAGTCTGTTGTACTTCTGGCTCGACAGTCCCGAACTGGCCATGCGGCGCGTGGAAGAACGCGTCAGCAAGGGCGGTCATGGCATACCTAAGGGTACCATCACGCGTCGCTATGTTGCCGGCATCAACAACCTGTTCAAGCTCTTCGTGCCGCTGGTCGACTACTGGGCCGTCTTCGACAACAGCGAGACCCCGCGCCGCACCGTGGCCACGGGTGGACTGAATGCCAGGACGGAAATCCTTCAGACTACTGCATACGAAAAAATGATGGCTTATGTCAAATAGAGAAGTTAAGAACTTTACCCGCAAACTGGAGAACGGCCTGCAACTGGCTGAGAAGCGGATGTTAGAGGAGAAGGCGCTGCGCAACGAGACCATCGTCGTCTCGTCGGCCGAGGGAGGCTTCCAGTATATCCCTGCCAAGGAAGTGCTGGCCACGCTCTGACACAACCTGTCAAGACACATGAAGATACAGATAGTGAACCGCAGCCGGCACCCGCTGCCGACTTATGCCACAGCGCAGAGCGCTGGCCTGGACCTCAGGGCGAACATCGGTGAGCCAATCGTGCTGATGCCGATGGAGCGCCGCCTCATCCCCACGGGACTGTACATGGCCTTGCCGCCGGGCTATGAGGCACAGGTGCGGCCACGCAGCGGACTGGCCCTGAAGCATGGCATCACGGTGCTGAACAGCCCGGGCACCATCGATGCCGACTACCGCGGCGAGGTGGGCGTGCTGCTCATCAACCTCTCGCAGGAGCCCTTCACCGTCAACGATGGTGAGCGTGTGGCACAGATGGTCGTAGCCCGCCATGAGCAGGCCGAACTGCTGGAGGTGGAGACGCTCGACGAGACGGAGCGTGGTGCAGGTGGCTACGGCCACACGGGGGTGAAATAAGATGAGAGATGAGAAATGAGAGATGAGAAATGAGAGATGAGAAATGTGAAATGAAAGATGAGAGATGAGCGTTGAAAGATGAACGTTAAGCGGCGTTTCGTCTTTTGTGCGGCCTTCCAGGCCGCAGCCCGCCCTGACGGTACACTGCCAAGGCCGCTCACAACAGGCTTGGAGGACTTGGAATTGAAACTGACAATGAAGAAGATACTGATGATAGCAGTGATGGCTTTGGCTGGTCTGTGCATCTCGGCGCAGCCCAGTCAGGACAGTTGTATCATTAAATCTCAAACCTCAAATCTCAAATCTCAAATCTACGACACATCTCAAACCTCAAATCTCAATCCTCAAATCAAACGTGAGTTCGACATCCTGTTCCACGAGGCACTGCTACAGCGTCAGAAGGGTAACCTCGACGCCTCCTTCGACCTGCTGATGCGATGCAAGGAGCTTTGCCCCGAGGCTGCCGAGACCTATTACTACCTGGGTGACTTCTACGACGACATGGAGCGTAAGGAGGAAGCACTCAATGCCTTCCGGCGCGCCTGCGACCTGGAGCCTACCAACATGACCTTCCTGGAGCGCATGGCCTATGCCAGCATCCAGGCCGGGGCCTACGCTGAGGGTGCCGCTATGGTGGAGCAGATGTACGAGGCCGACAAGGGCCGTCAGGATCTGCTGGACATGCTCTACCAGCTCTACTTTCAGCAGAAGGACTACGAGAAAGCCATTGAGGTGCTCGACCGCATGGAGGCTGCCGACGGTCCCACTGAGCGTACCACCCTGTCGAAGTGCCGCATCTATATTGAGCAGAACGATGCCGACAAGGCCATCAGCGAGATGCGCCAGCTGGCTGAGCACTACCCTAACGACCCCACCTATCGCACACTCTATGCCAACACGCTCCTGGTGGTGGAACACGAGGATGAGGCCTACGACGTGCTGCAGCAGGTGCTGGCCGACGACCCCGGCAACCTGCGCGCTCAGCAGGTGCTCCGCAACTACTACCAGCGTCAGGGCGACGAGGCTGCCGCTGACAGCATCAACCACCTCATCCTGCTCAACCCGAAGGCATCGGTCGAGGACAAGGTGGGACAGCTGCGGCAGATTATCGTCGAGAATGAGCAGCAGGGCGGCGACAGTACCCTCGTGCTCTCGCTCTTCAACGAGTTGCTCGCCCAGCCGCAGCCCAACGCCGACATTGCCGAGATGAAGGCTACCTACATGCAGCTGAAGGAGATGTCGGCCGACAGCGTCAGGCAGGCCTATCAGTATGTGCTGCAGCTGGCACCCGAGCAGGCTTCTGCCCGTCTGCGACTGGTGCAGCAGGCCTGGGAGAACGAGGACAACGATGCCGTCATCAGTCTGTGTCAGGAGGCACGCCAGTATAACCCTGAGGAGATGGTGTTCTACTACTATCAGGGCATGGCCTACTATAGGCAGGAGGACAAGGACAATGCCCTCGAGGCCTTCCGCAATGGCATCAATGTCATCACCGACCAGAGCATACCCGAAATCGTGAGCGACTTCTATGCCGTCATGGGCGACTTGCTCCATGAGAAGGGACGCCAGCAGGATGCCTTCGCCGCCTACGACTCGTGTCTGGTGTGGAAGGAGGACAACATAGGTTGTCTGAACAACTATGCCTACTACCTCAGTCTGCTGGGTGAGCGCCTGGACGATGCCGAGCAGATGAGCTACCGCACGGTGAAGGTTGAGCCGGAGAATGCCACCTACCTCGACACCTATGCCTGGATACTGTTCTGCCAGCAGCGCTATGCTGAAGCCAAGGTCTACATCGACGAGGCACTGCGCTGCGACTCGCTCGCCAGTGGTGTCATCATTGAGCATGCCGGCGACATCTATGCCCAGTCTGGCGACACGGACAAGGCTGTTGAGCTGTGGCTACAGGCACAGACCGACGACCCCGACAATAAACTATTGAGAAAAAAGATAAAACGCAAAAAATATTTCCGCAAATGAAACTATCTAGCATTTTCAAGATGGCAGTGCTGGCACTGCCGCTGATGATGGGTGCCTGCCGCTCGCACAAGGTTGTTGAAACTGAGAAGCCCGTCGTCGTTAGCCCTGAACAGGAGGAACTGCTCAGCAGGGTGAACAGTCAAAAGCATGAGAAGGTGGCCTTCGTGGGGTCGAAGTTGAAGTTCTCCGTCACCGTTGGCGACCAGGAGATATCGCTCACCGGCAACCTGCGCATGAAGCGTGACGACGTCATCCGCTTGCAGCTCATGGCCTTCGGCTTCGTCGAGGCAGCCCGCCTGGAGTTCACCCAGGACTATGTGCTCATCATGGACCGCATTAACAAGCAGTACCTGAAGGCACCTTATTACTACATTGACTTCCTGCGTAACAGCGGCATCAACTTCAACACGCTGCAGGCACTGTTCTGGAACGAGCTGTTCCAGCCTGGCAAGGCCGAGTTGACCGACGATGACAGGAAGATGTTCACCTCGCAGTCGCTGGGCGACAACGAGGCCATCATCAACTTTGAGGATGGCGACGGCGAGCAGGTGCGCAGCAAGATGTTCTACAGCTGGCTCGTGAATGAGACGACAGGCCGCATAAAGATGGCCAACATCATGTACCGCGATGCCATGAATGGCAACACACAGCTGAACTGGGACTACCGCGACTTCAAGAACCTGGGTTCGAAGCTCTTCCCCAGTGACATGGGCATTACGCTCACCACCCCGAAGAAAGAGGTGAAGCTGGGTGTGAAGTTGAACTACCTGAACAACGACGACGACTGGGAACTGCGCACACGCGTCAGCGACAAGTACCGTGAGGTGGAGATTGACGAGATTCTGCGCCGCTTCATGGCCTTGTAGGCATCCATAGTCTCCAAGCCCCATCAAGTCCCATAGGTCCCATGGGCCATCCTCGGTCCCATGGGCCTCATTAGTATCATTAGACCTATCATGAAACGCCTGCCACTGCTACTGATGCTGTTGCTGCTTTGCCTGGCTGCTCCTGCACAAAGGAGAAGCCAGCGCACACGTCAGCAGGCCTCGCCGCGCACCCAGCTGGAGCGCCAGCGCGCCCAGTTGCGCCAGCGACAGAAGCAGGCCCGTCAGCGCCAGGAGGAGTTGGAAAGGGAGCTACGCAAGAAGGTGATGGATGTGGAGGCACTGGCCTCCGAGATTGACGACTGCCAGATGGTGCTCGACAGCCTCTATGTGGTCATGGACAGCGTCAATGCCAATATTGCCGTGCTCGACTCACAGCTCACCGTGCTGCAGAACGAACTGGAGGAGCGCCGACAGCAATACGTCCACTCCGTGCGCTACATGTATCGCAACCGCAATGCGCAGAGTCAGCTCATCTTCGTGCTCAGTGCCAAGAACTTCGACCAGATGTACCGCCGCTTGCGCTTCATGAACGAGTACACCACGCACCAGCGTGCGCAGGGCGAGGCCGTGAAGCAGAAGGGTGAGCAGGTGGCCATGAAGCTCGGCGAGCTGAACACGGCGCGCAGTGAGCTCGGTGCACTCATGGCCCGTAACGAGGCTGAGCAGCGACAGCTGGAACAGCGACGGCAACAGCAGCAGAACCTGGTGACCGAACTGCAGCAGGAACGCAAGACGGTGGACAAACTCATAGCACAGCAGCAGCGCGAGGAGGCTGAGCTGACGGCGAAGATTGAAAAGGTGATAGCTGAGGAACTGGAACGTGCACGGCGTGCCGAGGCTGAGCGCCAGCGACGACTGGCTGAGCAGCGCCGTCGTGAGCAGGAGGCCATTGCCGCCGCCAATAACAACTCGTCAACCAACAGCCGCCGGCGCCGCCGGGGTGGCTCGACGACCACGCCTGCCCGGCCCACTACACCATCGGCTCCTGCCGCGCCCAGCTATCGTGATGCCGACCCTGACCGTCAGCTGTCGGGCAGCTTTGCCAGCAACAAGGGCCGCCTGCCCGTGCCCATCACTGGCAGCTACCGTGTGGTGCGTCCCTTCGGCGAATATGTCATCGACGGCGTCAGGCTGAAGAGTAGCGGCGTGCACTTGGAGGGGCAAAGCGGTGCCCAGGCACGGTGCGTCTTCAATGGTGAGGTCAGCCGTGTCTACAACACCGGACAGAGTTTTGTGGTCATGGTGCGCCACGGACGTTACATCTCTGTCTATAGCAACCTCTCGTCCGTCAGCGTCACTGCCGGGCAGAGTGTCAGCACCAATCAGATTCTAGGCAATGTGGGGTCCACCAATGTGCTCCTCTTCCGCTTGCAGGACTGGGACCAGCTGCTTAACCCCAAGTTATGGCTAAGCAGGCTATAAGACTAACCCGTCGAACAGTTTTTCGTACAGACTAAGGGCATGCTCCATCTCACTCAGGCAGATGAACTCGTCGGCTGAGTGTGAGCGTGACGACTCGCCCGGACCCAACTTCAGTGAGGGGAACGACATTAGGCACTGGTCGCTCAGCGTGGGCGACCCGAAGGGCGTCAGGCCCATCTCTACGCACCGCTTCACCAGCGGATGGTCGGCAGCTATCTTCGAGGAGTGCAGACGGAAGCTGCGTGCCTCAAGGCGGCATTTCTTCATCTGTCCTTGCAAGAAGGCCAGCAGTTCCTCGTTCTCATACAGCTCATTGGTCCGCACGTCAAGCACGAAGTGCAACTTGTCAGGCACCACATTGTGCTGTGTGCCGCTTTCCACTACGGTGACGCTCATCTTGGCCGGACCCAGCAGGGGGCTGACGCGCTGGAAACGGTAGTCGCGCAGCCACACCAGGTCGTCGAGGGCCTCATAGATGGCGTTCACCCCCTCGTTGCGTGCCGCATGGCCACTCACGCCGTCGGCATAGCCGTCAACCACCATCAGGCCACGCTCGGCAATGGCGGGCTGCAGTCCGGTCGGCTCGCCCACCACGGCCACGCTCACCTTTGGCAGCAGTGGCAGGGCACGGGCCACACCGTCGCGCCCCGACACCTCTTCTTCGGCTGATGCCAAATATATAATATTGTACGCGCGTGGGCGTGAGAGCATTTTACGATAGGTCATCAGCAGCGTCACCAGACCGCCGCCGCAGTCGTTGGCCCCCAGTCCGTAGAGGCGGTCGCCCTCGATGGCTGGCTCGTGTGGCGGACGTGTCCAGGAGGCTACGGCCTTCACCGTGTCGATGTGGGCATTCAGCAGCAGCGTGGGCCGCTGTGCATCGTAGTCGGGGCAAATGGCCCACACGTTGTTGGCCTCGCGCTGTGGGTTCAGCCCCCACTGCTCCATGCGGGCCGACATGATGTCGGCGGCAGCTGTCTCCTCGCGGCTCACCCGTGGTGTGGCTATCAGCTGGCAGAGCAGCTCCACGGCGTCGTTCATGTATCTGTCCATCGTTCTCTTTGTTGTTCTTGCGTGTGCAAAGGTAAGCAATAATTTGTGAAAACGCCGCGCCCAGCCCACAAATATTGACGCTGCCACGCAATTTTGCCATTCCAGGAGCGTTAGATAAGTGAAAACGATAACATAAAAGAAGATGGAAAACGGTCATCCCCTGATGAAGTTCACCCATTGCCCCGTTTGCGGCAGTGAGTCCTTTGTGGTGAACAATGTGAAAAGCAAGCGCTGTAGCCACTGCGGCTTTGTCTATTATGCCAACCCGTCGTCGGCCACTGCGGCCTTCATCGTCAGGGGTGGCAGCCTGCTGGTGGCGCGTCGTGCCAAGGATCCTGCCCGCGGTACGCTGGACTTGCCCGGCGGCTTTGTCGACATGGACGAGACCGCCGAGGAGGGCATGCGCCGCGAGATACGCGAGGAGACGGGGTTGGAAGTCAGTCGGTTGCAGTATCTGTTCAGCCTGCCTAACCTCTATGACTATTCGGGTATGACCATCCATACGCTCGATATGTTCTATCGTGTGGACGTTGCCGACGATGCCGTGCCCGTTGCCGCCGACGATGCCGCCGAGTTGCTATGGGTACCGCTCAGTGAGGTGCGCCCGGAGCTGTTCGGGCTGCACAGCGTCAGCCGCGCCGTTGCCCGTTTCCTGACCGCCTGACGCGCTGTCCACTGTGCCCGTTGGTTCTGCCAACGGGTTGTCCACTGTGCCCGTTGGTTTTGCCAACGGGCTTCAGCGGGCGGTGAGAGTGTATTCGGCGCCGGGCTGTGTCGGCAGGTCGTAAAGCCATGTCTTTTTCAGGTTCACTGGTGGCAGGGTGGCCTCGCTGCTGACGATGGGCGGCAACGTGGGCGTCACGCTGAAAGCCTTGTTGGCGTTCTCGCCACGTGCCACGCGCAGCCCCTTTCCCTTGAGGGGCACCAGCGAACGCAGACGACACACACCGCCCCGGCTGGAGCGCACCACAGCCTTCGTCAGCCGTCCGTCGCTCCATGTCATGTCCACCTCAAAACCACCGCGTGTCTTCAGTCCCGTCACGCTGCCCTTGGCCCATGCCTGTGGCAGTGCCGGCAACAGGTAGACGAAACCGTCGTAGCTCTGCAGCAGCATCTCGGCGATGCCGGCCGTGCACCCGAAGTTGCCGTCAATCTGGAATGGAGGGTGGGCGTCGAACATGTTAGGGTAGGTGCCGCCCTGCTGCTTGATGGTGCCGATGATGAGGAAGGTGTCGGCCGTCAGCGTCAGTTGGTCCTGTATGAGCTTGTAGGCATGCTCGCCATCGAGGAAACGTGCCCATGAGCACACCTTCCATCCCATGCTCCAGCCTGTTGACACATCGCCGCGAGCCTGCAGCGACGTGCGGGCGGCCTGCCACAGCTGTGGCGTGCGGTAGGGTGATATCTGGTTGGAGGGGAACAGCCCATAGAGATGGGAGAAGTGGCGGTGGTTGTCGTTGGGGTCGTCAAGGTCGTCGAGCCACTCCTGCAGCTGGCCCCAGCGGCCAATCATCATTGGTGGAAGAAGAGAGAGCTGTTGGCGCAGGGTGTCTAATAGTGGATAGTTTAGAGTGTAGAGTGTAGAGTTTGCTACCGCATTATCTAGTTTAGAGTTTAGAGTGTAGAGTTTAGAGTTTGCTACCGCTGTCCCGTTAAGTGAAGGTATGGCGGTAGCAAACTCTACACTATCCACTCTACACTCTACACTAAGAATCCCGGCGGCTTGCAGCACATTGCTGTATAGCTCGGTGATGAGCTGGTTGTCCATGGTCACACCGGCATCAAGGGGTGAGGGACGCCCCTTGCCGCCATGCTCCGGCGACTCGCCGGGGCACACCACCAGATAGCCCTTCGTGGGGTGCTGCACAAGTATCTGCGAGTAGAAACGGGCTGCCGATGCCATGATGGGGAAGGCGCGACGCAGGAACGCCTTGTCGCCTGTGAAGAGATAGTGCTCCCACAGGTGGTGGCAGAGCCATGCCGCACCCGTCGGCCATAGTCCGCTGGCAGCGCGGTCGATGGGGCCGGTGACGCGCCACTGGTCGGTGTTATGATGCAGCACCCAGCCGTCGGCACCGTACATCTCGCGTGCGGTCTGCCGGCCCGTCTGGCTCACCTCGCTGATGAGGCGGAACAGCGGACCGTTCATCTCTGTCAGGTTGGTCACCTCGGCAGGCCAGTAGTTCATCTCCAGGTTGATGTTCGTGGTGTACTTCGAGTCCCATGAGGGGAACATGCGGTCGTTCCACAAGCCTTGAAGGTTGGCGGGGTTGATGTCGTCGGGTTGCGACGAACTGATGAGCAGGTAGCGCCCGAACTGGAAGTAGGTGGCCACCAGATAGTTGTCAGTGCGCTCTTTGAACTTTGTGATGCGTGTGCTGGTGGGCTCGTTGGGGAACTGGTCGTCGCCGAGGTCCAGTCGCACGCGGTCATAATACTGGTGGTAGCGCTGCAAGTGTTGTGCCTTCAGACCATCGTAGCCTAGCGCCATGGCCTCGTGCAGTCGCTGGCGACTCTGCGCTGCCTCATCGCCACTGACGTCGATATAACTGCGCACGCTGCTGCCCACGGCGAGGTAGATGATGGCCTTGTCGGCCCCTGTCACCGACAGCTGGCCGTCGGCCTGGCTCACCTTGCCACCATGCGTCTGCACAGCCAGTCGGCCCTGAAAGCGCACCAGACTCTTCACACTCTCATGCTTAGCGGTCAGTCCTGTCAGCGTGGCCTCCATGCCCTCGCTGCCCACCAGCGGGTTGTCGTGCGGTGTGGTCATCCAGGCGCTGAAGGTGATCATGCCCGGTCGTGAGGCCGTCAGGCGGACCACCACCACCTTGCTGCCCAGCGGGGTGAGCGTCTCGCGGCGGTAGTCAACGCCGTCAACGCTGTAGCTCACCGTGTGGATGGCTTGGGCCAGGTCCAGCTGCCGCTCGTAGCCGCTGTAGGCGCTGTGGCCGGGCTGTGCGATGAACAGGTCGCCGAAGGGCTGGAACGGCATGCCCATGTTCTGGCCGTCGCCCACGGGCATCACCATCTGGTTGGCCAGTTCCTGTGCCTCAGCGTACTTGCCGTCGAAGATGAGTTGTCGTACGCGTGGCAGGTATTCGCGGGCATGGCGGTTGATGACTTGGTTGGGGCGTCCGGCCCACAACGTCTCCTCGTTCACCTGGATGCGCTCCACGGCGGGCGTGCCGTAGACCATGGCCCCCATGGTGCCGTTGCCCAAGGGCAGTGCTTGTGTCCATGTCTGCGCCGGTCGGTCGTACCACAGTCGCTGCGCCGCTGCGCGGCTAAAGGATAAATGGCAAATGATAAATGATAAGCCTATCAGCGTGCGTATTCTCATGGCCTTTATATTTGATTTGAGATTTGAGTTTTGAGAATTGAGATTTA
>JAEEGL011027190.1_pt1 | contig 17432 bp, 13 predicted proteins | sample 9134231 | NCBI WGS metagenome assembly JAEEGL01 (sample SAMN16246548, study PRJNA631951) | gut metagenome | biome: gut microbiome; feature: rumen; material: fiber-attached | host: Bos | place: Iran: Karaj | collected 2018-10
ACTTTCCTCAGCTATAATTTCTTCGCCTTTTACTTTTCTTCTATATTGATCGACATAGATATTTCTTCCTATTGTCATTAGCCAGGTTGAAAACCTTTTACTCTCATCAAAAGAATCTATTTTTTTTATCATTCTTTCGAAAGTTTCTTGAATTAAGTCTTCAATAATATCTTCTGGCACATGAATATAATGAAAAAAAGAATTTAACTGAGGAATATAAATATTTAACAACTTATCTAAGGCTTCTGTATCACCTTTTTTTACCAATTGAATTAGCGCTAGATTATTCTCTTGTTCTAAGGCTTTCTCAGAGCTCATTTCACCTTATCCCCAATAAATTCCTCAGAATACTTATCAATGTACATATAACCAGCATCGCCTAAATGAGCGGCGACGTCACCATTTGAAGACATTCTGTAAGGAACAAACAAACCTCGTATAAGTTTTCCTTTTTCTGGGATTTTCCAACCATCTTTTAAAGGAACTAATATGTAAGTTACACCATTGGTTGCTTTAACAGTAACAACACCGTCATCAACTTCTGCAACCAGCCCTTCTGCTATTACTGGGTCACAAACAACTACACTACCCTTTTTAGTTGTTTCGCCTGAAGCTCCAGAATAGAAGAATACATAATAAACAGTTGGAGCAACAATTAAAAATATCACTATAGTTATAGGCAAAGCCTTAGATTGAACAAAATCACATAAGCCTTGCCAAATAGCAATAAGCTGTTGTTTTGAAGTTCTTTCAGGAACTTCAACAGGAGAACGATAAGCATAAGCAGGTCTTTTGCTTGCCTTCTTTTCTTTTTCAATTCTCAGTCTTTCTTTAAGTTCAGCTTCTTTTGCTGCTTTTATTTCTTTTTCTTTGGATTCTTCCTTCTTTGTTTGGGTTTCATCTAAAGAAGAAGCCATTTCTTCTGTCGATTCTGGACAAGCTTCTCTTAATTTTTTGGCCTGTTCAGCAATTTGACCAGGATGGGCCTGTTCAATCTTATATAATGAATATACGTTATCAGAAGAGGGGTTAGCAGCAAAATGGCAGAGACCTGCTTCAATCAAGTGCTCATGATAATCAAAACAAAGAAATTCAGTGAGCATATCTCTGATTAAGGCGAAATCAAACTGACCGATACATTCCATAGCCATACTCTGCTGTTTATCGTCGAGCGAATAAAGCATGGCTCGCAAAGAAGAAACTGCCTGATTATAATCATAGTTCTTCAATATACCAAGAGCTACAGATTTCATTCCAATATCTGAAACATTCAGACAATAGCCTAAGTAAGGAAATACGCAATCGGGGTTAACAATACTCAGATATTCTACTGCTGCTGTAGCTAGTGAAATATCTGGATTCTTAATCATGCTAACAGCAACATCTTCTGCCCCACTTAATCTGCATCTTGTTAAACACTGAAAAGCTGCAATCTTTAAATCAGATTCCTTTTTGGTAATGAAAGAAATAATATTGTTCAGTTTTTCTTTTGCATCTTCAGGAGTTATATTTGCCAGCATTTCTAAATTAGATAAAGCTGGTGTTGTACTTTCTGGAGTAGTCTTCGATTCTGGCGTAACTTCTTCTGTCTTTGTTTTATCTGGTTCTTCACTGACAACATCAGTAATACCCAGATATTTTTTAATTCTAGACTTAACAATATCAGAAAGCGGCCAATTCAGTGCTTCTAAAAATGCTTCTTTAAACAATGGCTGTTTGACAGCAACCATAATTTTCTGTTCAATTTCGGGAACAACAGTTTCACCATCGAGTCTAGCAACAACTTGTCTGACCAAACGTAAAGCATTTCTTTTATTAACCCAATTCTGGAGCTTTCTAGTATATTGTGAGAACTGATTACCTAATATTCCAGACTTATTTAAGAGATTAACTGATTCATTCAGTACTTTTTTAACTAATTCTGCCTTTTTAGCAGGAGAACGCTCTGCTATTTCAAATAGTCTGAATGGGACTTCAACATCCGGATTCATTTCTATTATCCAACCAGCCTTTATCAAAAGCTCAGAGTTGGTTTCTGCAGCAAAATACTTGAGCAACAAAGGCTTAACCATATCAAAAGGCAAAAATGGACAATTCTGTATACCGGCCAAGCGTTCAGTTTTGGTCGGTGACAAAAGAAGAGCCTGCAAGTGATTCAAAGCTTCTTCTTTATCAATTTTAACAAGACCTCTAATTGCTAGAGCTTTTATTTCAGGGTCTGGAGAAGCTAATAATTCTGGCAACTCATCTAAAAGCAGATCAGGCTTAAGATGAACCATTGTTCTTAAAGAAGCTAATTTTAAAACAAGGCTGTCAGAATGAAGATTATTGGTAATAAGATTAAATTTATCTTCTGGCCAATTACGCCCAAATGTTCTTATAACTCTGGCTGCAACAAGCGGTGTAACCCCTTCAGTCAATTCTGGACCTAAGGTTCTTACATCTTTAGGTAATCTGACTGGCAAATTAGACAAAATATGCATTCGCAAATTTTCATCTGCTTCTTTCCAGTTAGTCAAAAAGTCTGAAACATTATCAAGGCTAACAGTTTCTACGTTGTTAGTCCCGCCTAACCTGCTATTAACTGCTGAAATAGCATGAGAAATAAGCATTGAACATTCTGGATCATCTTCAGTTGCGCTTATTTCTTCTAAAACAGCTAATATCTCAGGACTGCCACCACTCTTAATAACTTCTTCCAATGCAAAAATACGGAAGGATTTTATGGGCAACCTAAGATTATCTAATATATTTTGTTGTTCTTTTGAAATAGCCACAAAAATATTTTATTAGAAAGAGCAAAAATTTACAATTAATTTTACTCATTATGTTATTCTATTTTATATATGAATCTAAAAAAAGAACAAAACTTAGAAAAACTATTAGCGATTTTAATATTATTCGCTACTTTTATATTTATTCCCTACAGAATCCTTTCTGTAGGTTATATGCCTACAGACGATGCAAATAGACATATTGCCTTTTCCACAACTAATCAAAACTGGTCAGATGTGCTGGTTATTAAACCAAGCCTTTCTTCAGACCATAATGCTGGCTGGCACTCATTTTTACGCTTTATTCATAGGTATTTGAAAATCAGTAAAGAAGGGTTGATTTACCTTAGTGTAATCGGTCTTTTTTGCCTGTTCAACATTACCGGCACTATATTATCTCCTAATAAAGCCGCCTGGATAATATTACTGACAATAATGTTTTTGTTTGATAGAAGTATTATCCTAAGAACGCTTAGTGGCCGTCCTTTTATTATTTCGAATATTATAACCCTTATTTTGTTGAAAATCTGGTTTTTAGATTCTGATAAAGAAGATTACAGTTTAAAATACTTAGGTTCTATCATTCTTTTAACAATAGCAGTATGGCTACATGGGACCTGGTATACGTTCCTGATTCTTCCAATGGCTCTGCTCTTATCAGGGGAAATAAAACAATCACTTGAGTTAAGTTTTATTATCTTACTTTCAACGATATTAGGAGCTTTCCTCACTGGTGAGTTCAATCAATTTCTATATTTTCATTACACAGCGACTTTAAACATATTCTCGGAAAAAATATATAATTGGCAACTTGTTACAGAATTTGCTGAAGGGAATATTAACATATTGTGGCTTGTTCCCACATTTTTTATAACTACGCTTTCAATCTATTCAAAAAAGATGAAGCTTAACGATTTAAGCAAAGATAGATTATTCATATGCATTCTATTATGCTGGCTATTATCGCTAAAAGTAATAAGATTCTGGGTTGACTGGGGCACAGTAGCTTTAATGTTCTGGTTATCTCATAAACTTTCAGAACTTATTGAAGATATGAAATCAATAAAAAAGCCATTTATGAGAAATACAATGTTTATCTTAGCCGTTTTATCATCGATTCTATTTATGACAAATTCAGCCTGGAATAATCAGAAAAAGCGAGCAGAATACTCTGTCGACTTTTCAAAACCAGAGTTTGCCGAATATAAACCTCTTGATGGTGGTATAGTATATAACGATGATATGAATCATTTTTATTACCAATATTATAATGACCCAGAAGGAAAATACAAATATGTATTAGGCTTTGAACCAGTAATTATGACAGATGAAAACAGAATGGTTTACAGAGAAATTATATATTCTTATTACAACTATAAATCATACAAAATCTGGATAGATAAATTGACTGAAAAAGATAGAATCTTTGTTTCAATAGATTTAAGCAAAAACTACCCTGAGTTAGACTGGATAAGAGCTGGGAAACACCTTTATATTGGAAAGGAGAAAAAAGAAATCAGAAACAAGCCTACAAAATGACAAATGTTTCTAATCTCTTTGTCAAGCAAGACTCCTTAGCTTGAAACTTGTAAAAAAATGGAAAAAGAAAAACTGAAAATAACAATTTTAGAATTTCTTCGTTATGTAGTAGTCGGAGGAATTGCTTTTATTGCTGATTTTGGCTCCCTTTATCTTTTCAACGAATTCGTTTTCAAAAATGTAACCTATGGTATATATATTTCAACAGCATTAAGCTTTTTGATAGGACTAACCGTTAATTATATTCTATCTTTAAAGTTTGTCTTTACTCAACCCAAAGATATTGGCAAAGGAAGAGATTCCAAATCCTTTATTATTTTTGGTATAATAGGTATTATTGGTTTATGTCTTACAGAATTAGGAATGTATATCGGATGTAGTTTACTAAAGAATCAGTTAGACACCTGTTTAACTTGGATCGGAAACTTCATTCATTATGACTTTGTCAAATATGGTTATCTTATTGTCAAGTGTATTGTTACTGCAGTAGTTTTATTTTGGAATTATGCAGCTAGAAAAATTATTATATTCAGGTAAAAGAAATGAACAAAAACTTAAACGGTAAAGCAATTATTATTGGAGCTGGTCCTGCTGGTCTCACAGCTGGCTATCAACTACTCAAAGAAACCGGTATTAAACCGATTATTCTGGAAGCCACCGATCAGATAGGCGGCATTTCAAGAACAGCCAGATTTAAAGATAACAGAATAGATATAGGCGGACATAGATTTTTTACAAAAATTCCTGAAGTAGAAAAAATATGGAATGAAATAATGCCTATACAGGGTGCTAACTCTATAGATGACATTAAACTTGGCAAAACAAAAGACTTGGCTCCAAATGGTCCTGACCCAGAAAAAGAAGATATAGTCATGCTTCGCCGCAATAGAGTTTCAAGAATATTTTATTTAAAGAAATTCTTTGATTACCCTATTTCTATTAAACTCCAGACTTTTACTAATATGGGGTTATCAAGAACTATTCATGCTGGCTTTGGTTATATCAAAAGCATGATTCATAAACGAAAGGAAAACTCATTAGAAGATTTCTATATTAACCGTTTCGGAGAACCTTTGTATAAAATGTTCTTTGAAGATTACACAGAAAAACTATGGGGAGTTCATCCTTCAAAAATAGACGCTTCATGGGGAGCTCAAAGAGTAAAAGGTTTATCCATACTTAAAGTATTTCTCACTGCACTAACAAAACCTTTTATAAAACAACAAAAAGTAGAAACTTCTTTAATTGAATCTTATACATACCCAAAGTTTGGACCAGGGCAATATTGGGAAACAATGGCTGAAGAAGTAAAGAAACTAGGTGGCGAAATATACCTTAATGCCGAAGTTAGCAAGATTGAAACAATAAACGAAAATGGCGTCAACAAAATAAAAGCTGTAGGTTTCAAACAAAATGGGGAAGAAAAAACAATAACCGGCGATTACTTCTTGTCCTCTATGCCAATTAAAGATCTGGTAAAATCTTTACCCTCAGAAACTCCTGACAATGTTAAAGAAATTGCAAAAGGTCTTCCATACAGAGATTTCATAACAGTAGGCTTATTGGTAGACAAACTTAAAATTAAGAACACTACCAATATTAAAACTCTCGGTAACATTGTTCCTGACTGCTGGATATATATTCAAGAACGTGAAGTTAAGCTAGGAAGACTTCAAATATTTAACAACTGGTCTCCTTATATGCTCAAAGACCCAGAACATTCTGTCTGGATAGGATTAGAATATTTCTGCACAGAAGGAGATAAGATGTGGAATATGGCAGAAGACGATTTTATCAAATTCGCTATAGATGAGCTCGACAAGATAGGCATAATAGATAAAGCAGATGTAAAAGATTCTGTAAGAATAAAAATGAAGAAAGCTTATCCTGCTTACTTCGGAACTTATGACAGATTCAACGAAGTCCAGGATTATTTAGAAAAATTCAGCAATCTTTACTGCATTGGCAGAAACGGACAACACAGATACAACAACATGGATCATTCAATGATGACTTCTATAGAAGCTGTAAGAGCTATTTGCGGCGAAACAGATAAATCAATCATCTGGAAAGTCAACACAGAAAAAGAATACCATGAAACCAACCAAAAGCAAGAACAATAAATAAACAGAGGAGAAAAGCTTTTGAATATATTAAGTTCTTTTGCAAATTGTATTTTTAAAGGCTTTTCTCTTCTTATTGTTTCTATTATTCTTGTCTTTGTTCCATTAAAGATTCTTTCTTATGGCTGGTCTCCTAATTATGCAATGCTCATTAGTTCTGCATTAACACAAAATGGTGACATCCCATTAAGTAATGAAACAATAAATGAAAGCATAAAAACCAATACAACTATTTATGATAAAGCAAAAGAAAAAAATCTTATCTATATAGTTACAAGTATTTTCATATTATTTAATATAATTGGTCTTTGTTCTAGTCTCAATATAACAGCCTGGTTTGCCTCAATGTCTATTTTAATGCTGGCAAACGGTAATTTTATATTACGTATTTTAAATTGTTCGCCTCAGATATTGCTTTGTCTGCTTTTGATGTCAGTAATCACTATTTTTATAGAAGACATTAAAGAAAATCCCAAATCAAGTTCTTTAGGAATTATCTTTTACATATTCATACTTCGTATCATTATTCCGCCAGAAGTATATTCTATAAACGAAATGAATGTAAGCTATAGCCATATTTGTTCTCTGCAATTACCAGACTTCTTTCCCATAATAATAGAAAATTGCTGGTTATTCTTCGCATTTATAATACTCTGGATAAAGGCTTACAAAAAAGGTTGCAAACTAATAAATAATTTTAATAATCCAGTTTTATTTTCAGCTCTTTTTCTTCAGTTGATTATAAATTTCGGTTACATTGATTTAGCTTTGTTCAGAGACACATTACTCTTAATATGGTTTTCACATCAGATTACAGAAATAATTCAAAGCGCCTCCTGTTTCAAACAATTTAGAGTAAAATTCTGCATGGGTTTATACATACTTTCAATCTTTACTATACTAACCACCCACGATGGTCTCGGAAGATACAGCAAAACAGCTATAGAAACAACGCCAGTAGATTTTTCCTGCAAAGAATTGCAAAGTTGGGCTCCAGAAGGCGATGGAATCATCTATAACGACAATCTCAATTTTGCCATTTCCCAATATTACCAGAATCCTGATTCAAAAATCTCTTATATTTATCTCAACAACTTCTCTTTATTCAAAAAAGAAAAAGAAAACATTTTAAATATTCAAAAAATGATAAAAAACAAAAAAATACCTCTTCCTGATTATTATGAAGAATGGGTCGAACAAATGAGACCCCAAGACAGGTTAATTACATCAGAAAAAATCAATGGTTTAGATAACATTGAATGGCTTCAATGTGGAAGAAAGCTTTGGATAGGCAGATTAAAAATATAATTTTTAACCAAAATTAAAAAATTGCTCGCTTTTGTTACATTTTTCGAGTAAAATCTTTGTCACTCATTTAATTACACTTTTATTCACTATATTTGTCGAGGTTAACAATGGAATCGGATTTAAGCCAGGCCAAAAGTAGAAGTCACTGGTCATCCTCCTTTGGCTTTATTATGGCAGCTGCAGGTTCTGCAGTAGGTTTAGGGAATCTATGGAAATTTCCTTATCTAGTAGGTGCAAATGGCGGAAGTGCCTTCATAGTTATTTATATATTATTACTGTTTTTTATAGGAGTTCCTTTAGTTATTGCTGAAATAACCATAGGAAGATTCGGGCAGTTAAACCCAGTAGGTTCATTCGGTTTAATTTCACCCAAATTAAAATGGGTTGGCGGAATGGGACTTGTCACTGGTTTTATACTTATTTCCTTCTACCCTGTTGTTGGCGGCTGGATTTTATACTATTTATATCACAGCTTTGTCAGCTTCGGCGAAAACCCAGACTACGCTCAAATTTTTGCCAATTATACTTCTGATTCTACTTACCCTATTGTTACCTTATTTGTTTTTTCAGTAATGAACTACCTTATCGTAGCCTTAGGAGTAGAAAAAGGCATCGAAAAGTATTCAAAAATAATGATGCCGGCTCTGCTCATTATTCTTATTATAGTAACTATTAGAACTCTTACATTAGAAGGAAGCTGGGAAGGCCTAAGGTTCATTTTCCAGCCAGATTTCTCAAAAGTTAACGGCAAAACAATTCTAGCAGCAGTAGGTCAGGTATTCTTCTCGTTATCATTAGGAATGGGTGCCTTGCTCACCTACGGCAGTTATTTAAGCAAAAAAGATAATCTATTCAAATCTTCTATTTCGATTCCTATTATTGACACTTTAGTTGCACTTTTAGCTACATTAGCAATAATGCCCGCTGTTTTTGCCTTTAAATTTGAACCAGCTGCGGGTCCTTCTCTGATATTTGTAACTTTACCGGCAATATTTTCTAAAATGCCAATGGGAACATTTATTTCTATCATATTCTTTACATTGATGCTGTTTGCCGCTCTAACATCTTCTATTTCCATGCTTGAAGGCTTAGTTTCTTATCTTATAGACAGATGGCACTGGAAACGTTTTACTGCAACAACAGCAGTAGCAACAGTTGTCTTTCTTCTCGGAATTCCATGTGCATTAAGTTTTGGATTATTAAAAGACACAACTATTCTTCCAGGAAAAACAATATTTGATTCAATGGATTTCATAGCCTCCAACATATTGCTTCCATTTGGTGGAATAATGCTTAGCATCTGCGTTGGCTGGATATGGGACGGTGGACTGAGATATGAAACTATTATTGTTAGAAATCAAAAAGGTAATCCTGATGTAATAACAAATGGTTATGTATTTAATTCTTGTTTAAAAGAAATTACTAATCAGGGAACCTTAAACTTTCCATTCATGTCCGCCTGGATATTTATAATTAAATGGGTGGCTCCTATTGTTGTTCTTGCCATATTCATAGATAATCTGTAGTAAAAAATACTTTTTATACTCTTGTATTATCCTCTTGCCTGTATAGATTTTTATGTGTACAATTATAGTAATTAATTTATTAAAGGTATATACGGGCAATGAATAACAAAATAAGATTAATAATAAGCTCTATTATTATATTAGCAATAGGCTGTAGTTTATTACAGGCAGATTCCCCTATGGATATCAGACTATCTAATGATGGAACCTGCGTTTATGTTAGACCCAGTGGCCAAGTAATAGAAGAAATTAAACGCCCAGAAAAAACAAATAATAAAGCCGAATCCCCAACAGATAAAGAAGTTTCAATCGAAGGAACCATAAAAGTAAATACTTCCTTAAGATTAAGAGAATATCCCTGGGGTCCAGTTCTCGGTTCTTACACAAATAATACAAAGTGCACCATAATAGGTGAAGAAGGCGAATTTTATAAAGTAAATATCAACGGTAAAATAGGCTATCTGCATAAAAATTATGTATCTACAGACGCAAAACCAGCTAGCCGAATAGAACCAGACTATCCTGGTGATTGTAAAAGCGGTGGCTATATAGCTAGAACCACTAATAGCAGTAATACTTCAAGCAGCAGCACAGTTTCAAAATCTTCTACTAGTTCAAGCACAAATACTTCTGCTCCTTTAATGAGCTCTAGTTATAATCCCACACTTTCAACCACTAACACTTCTAATCTTCCTTTTAAAGAATCCGTTATTGGCCAGAAACAAGGCGATGGAACCGCAGCTGGAGCAATAACATGGGCAAAAGACCAGATGGCTGGTGGAACAAAACAAGGTTTTAACCGAAACAACAACAAAATTTCACAGAATGAAACCTGTTGGAATCATTGGTGTTGCGCTTTTATAGCCTCTGCCTGGGGAAGAAAAATACCACAGATGTCTGCTAAAAGTGCTTATGAAGCATATAAGAATTTTAAAAGAGACGGAATGATTCATACAGACAAAAATCCGCCTGCTGGCGCAATTATGTTTACAGCTCCAACAGCAAAAAGCAAATATGGTCATGTATTTATGGCAACTGGTGAAGTCGCTGCCAACGGTGAACCAATGGTTATCACTTCAGGTTGGACAGGTCATAATGGTATTACAACAATGACCCTCTCTCAAATGATCGGCTCTAAACAGTATTTGGGCTGGGCTTTACCTTAAAAATATCATTAGAATAATTAAAAAGCACCTGGTTAAAAACCAGGTGCTTTTTGTATTTATTTTTGTTAAAAAACCAAATGATTAGCATAAGCTAAAATTAAAAAGACCATGTTTCGATAACATGGTCTTTTCGGTGCCGGGAACGGGACTTGAACCCGTATGGCGCAAGCCACACGCCCCTCAAACGTGCGTGTCTACCAGTTCCACCATCCCGGCGTAGGAACTTTCGCTCCTTGAGTATGTGACGATAATATCACAGAGAATTTTAACTGTCAACTTTTTTTTATAACTCCATAAATTTAAAGTTACGAGATTTAATAAATTTGTTTATTATTGTCTTTTTTATGTTTTAATTATGTTATATTAATCAAATAAATTCATAAGTTATTCATACTACGGTCCTAACAATGCTAGACAAATTTGAAAAATACCTATACAAAACAGTATTTCCATTAAAACCACCAGAAACTATATACCATTACACCACACAAAAAGGCATATTAGGTATAATTCCTACACGCACAATGTGGGCTACTCAGGCTCATTTCCTCAATGACAGAAATGAAGTTTTCCTTACGTTTAAACTTCTTGAAAGAGAATTGAGAAGAATGGTGTCAGAAGCAAAAAATTCGCAACATCGCAGTCTTCTCAACGAAATCCGACATAGTCTTTCAAATGTTGATCAAACCCATATATGTACTGTGTCTTTCTGCGAATCTGGTGACCTGCTTAGCCAATGGAGAGGTTATGCAGCACAAGGCAAAGGCTATGCAATAGGATTCGATTTAAAGAAACTCTCTGTTATAGCCAAGCAACAAAACTTTGTTGTTTGGCCCTGTGTTTACAACCCTACTCTTCAACTAGAACTAGTTAAATACTTGATAGACTGTTGGATAGAAAAGTTTAGTGAACAGATGCTTGATCATGGAAAAATGATTGAAGAAATAAATACAAGTATTTGTAAGCTTGCACCAATCATTAAAGACGAAAGCTTTATAGAAGAACAGGAATGGCGTTTGGTTTCTACTGCTACCGGCGGTGAAAAAAACATGGCATTCCGCGAAGGAGTTTTTTCGCTTATTCCATATCTTAACTTTAAACTATGCGATAATGAATCCAAAGACTGCATAAAGAAAATAGTAGTTGGCCCCTCACCACATCTTGATTTGGCAATGAATTCTCTTTCTATGTTTTTGAAACAGAACAAGCTTCCAAGCGTAGAAATAATAAGCTCTAGAATTCCTTTCAGAAACTGGAAATAAAATGCAAACTGACAAACCAAATCTGATTATAAGAATACAAAAATATAATCGAGTTAGTCTCGGTGCCATTTTAGGTGCTTGCAAAGCTGAACTTCTCAATAAATACAATCTTATAAAATGGGTTAGCAGCGACCCTGAACCCGAAGAAGAATTAAATGGCAAAAAAAGCCTGATTGTTTATTCTTTTATGCTTCCACATATGCTGGATGTTGGCAAAGAAATTAAGTATTTAAAAGGGAAATATCCTAATATAACTTCTATATGTGGAGGTGCTCAACCCACTTCAGCACCTAAAGCCTGTCATGAATTAGGCTTTGATTATGTTTCAGTAGGTGAAGGGGAAGAAGTTTTCCCTGAATTTCTAGAAAACTGGCTCTTAGGTAATACTACACCTGGTATTCATTATGCTCCAAAAGCCCATGTTAACTTAGATCTTTATCCTGGTTTTTCTGACATTACAGAATATTTACCACCAATAGAAATAAGTCGTGGCTGTAAATATGGTTGCATGTTCTGTGGCGTTCCAAGATTGAATAACGGAACCTTAAGACATCGTTCCCTAGATAGTATAAAGCATATAGTTAAAGAATATTTCAAAAGAAAACCAAGCAGAAAAAGAATAAAATTTCTAGCTCCAAACGCTTTTGCCTATGGTTCTGATGGAAGAAGTCCAAATTTAGAAGCATTAAAAGCCCTGCTTGAAATGCTGACAGATGCAGGCGTTCCGGAAATTAATCTAGGTAGCTTTCCATCAGAAGTTAGACCTGACTTTGTTACCAGAGAAGTTATGGAACTAGTAACCCCTTATCTGAAGAACCCGACTATAGTTATGGGTGTTCAAACAGGGTCAGATCAGATGTTAAAGAAAATGAACAGGGGTCATACAAGAGAACAGGCAATAAATGCTATTTCTCTGCTCAGAGAATTCGGTTTTATGCCTCATGTAGACTTTATTGTCGGTAACCCAGATGAAACATTTGAAGAACAATTCGCTCTTGTTGATTTTATGGAAGAAATGATAGACAAATATAAAATCAAAGTCCACATGCATACTTTCACTCCCCTCCCCTCTACTCCATGGGAACACAAAAATCAATCACCTATCCATGAAGATGTAAAGCAAAGATTAAGAGCCCTAGAAAGAACAGGTCATCTTGATGGCTGGTGGGAAAACCATATAGGCTATTTTAGAACTAATCAAGCTCTAGAAGAAGACGAAAAAATAAAAGAGGAAAGAAACGAAAAAATAAAATTTTTCAAAAAAATTATTGACACCTCTTCAAGATAATGTTAGTATGATTTTTACAAAAGCGGTTATCGCTTATTGGGGTATCGTCTAATGGCAGGACAACAGTCTCTGGAACTGTCTATTGGGGTTCGAATCCCTGTACCCCAGCCCAAAAGCCTAGCAATCAGCTAGGCTTTTTTTATTACTTGAATTAGTCAAAAGAATTTTGTAATAATATTTAACTAAAAAATATAGATAAGATATTTGAAAGCGAGCTGTTCAAAAAATTATGTTTATGAATTTTCTTCTCTGTATAGTTGGCATAGCAGCTTTAGTTTATTCTGCAGATAAAATAGTTGAAGCTGCATCAAACCTTGCAATAAATTTCAAAATTAGCAAAATGGTAATAGGTTTATCAATCGTTGCTGTTGGGACCTCTTTGCCAGAACTTGTAGTAAGTTTGAATTCTTCAATAAAAGGGAATTCCGCATTATCCTTAGGCAATATAGTTGGTTCAAACATAATGAACATAGCCTTAATATTAGGTATTTCCGCAATAATACTTCCAATAAACAGCACAAAAGAATTAGTAAAAAGAGAAATACCTATTCTAATATCTGCAACTGCACTATTTTGGATATTTGCAAGAAGCGATTCAACAATTAGTCCAAACGAAGGTTTGATTCTTATAGCTATTTTTATAACCTATAACTTAACAATCTATATTCTAGGGAAAAAAGAAGGCAAACTTTCTGACGAATACACAGAAGAAGCAGAAAAATACATAATAAATCAAGCAACTCCAGCAGAAGTTCATTCGGAAGCAGAACCTCAAGCAGAAGCTAACGACAGTAAAAAAGAAGAAGAAAAACAAGAATCTGATAACGAAAAAGAAAATACAAGCAATAAAAAATCCTCAACAGGTTTCAATATTCTTTGCATTGTTGGTGGATTTATTGGACTTGTAGTAGGTTCTGAACTTCTAGTCAAAGGTGCAACAACCTTAGCCCTATTATTAGGCATGAGTAATGAAATAATAGGTTTAACTCTAGTAGCAATAGGCACTTCTCTTCCAGAATTAATTACGTCAATAGTTGCTTCCAAAAAAGGGCAATCAGACATATCTGTTGGAAATGTATTAGGTTCCAACATATTCAATATTAGCGCAATTATAGGTATTGTAGCTATTCTGCCTTATTTTTCCAGCAATCAGAATTTAAACTTAAGTCTGGCTGTTTCTCCCGAAATGCTTTCTTTACACATACCCGTTATGATGGTTTTATCTGTTGTTCTATTACCGATAATGCTTACAAACATGCAGATAACCAGACGAGAAGGAGCATTTTTCCTGGTAATATACATTTGTTACACAATTATGCTTATACAAAATACATTTCCAAACCAAGAGCCATCTGACAACACTGCTCAGATGACTCAGGAACAAACTGTTCCTAATTCAGCTACTCCGGCTTCAGCGCCTATAAGCTTACCTAACAAATGATATATAATCAAAAAAGAATAATAAAACTTGAAGATAATATGAATATAAGTTAAGATTAAAAATAGCTTTTAAAGGGGACGAATTTAAATGGGAACAACCACTATTATTACAGCTATCATAATAATATTAATTCTCTTTTTATTAGTTGTAGTTTTATTCTATGCCTTAAGCCTAGTTCCATTTTTGATATATTTTCAGTGTAAAACTTCCGGGGTTCCGATTTCTATGTTCCAACTAGCTATGATGAACATAAGAAAAGTTCCTGTTGGTCATATTATTGAAACCTATATTAGAGCCAGAAAAGCTAACATACACATAGAATTAGCAAGACTTGAAGTTCATTACCTCTCAAATGGTAATATTGGTAATGTTATTGACGCTATAATAAGTGCCAGCAAATCAAATTTGAGCTTAGATTTTGAACAGGCTGCAGCAATAGACCTTGCTGGTCGTGATGTTAACCAGGCTGTTAGAATGTGTGTTGAGCCAAGAGTTCTTAAAGCCCCCGAAATTCAGGCAGTTTGCAAAGACGGTGTTGAATTAAAAGTTAAAATCAACATTACCGTTAGAGCAAATCTCAAAACCATGATTGGTGGTGCTGGTGAAGACACAATTCTTGCAAGAGTTGGTGAAGGTATTGTTTCTGCTATAGGTTCATCAGAAAAGCATTCTACAGTTCTTACCAGACCAGATACAATTACAAAGTCAGTTATGGCACGCGGACTTGATGCCGGCACAGCTTTTGAAATAGTTTCTCTTGATATTGCAGATATCGACGTAGGTCGCAATATTGGTGCTGCTCTCAAGAATGCTCAGGCTATTGCAGACAAACAGGTTGCCGAAGCTAGAGCTGAAGGAAGAAGAGCAATTGCAGAAGCTTTAACACAAGAAAACAAAGCTGCTGAACAAGAAGCTAAGGCCAAACTTGTAGAATCTGAAATGAGAGTTCCATTAGCTCTTGCAGAAACTTTTAGAAAAGGCAAGCTAATTGTTAAGAGAAATCAGCGCAGAAGATCAAATACTGCAGTTATGCCAGACAATACTAATCGTATGGGTCTAGGATTTGGTGATGACGACTGAGATTCCAGAGCCTACTCTTGAGCAACTTGAATTCATGAATAGGCAACACCGAAAAGATTTAAGACTGCTCAGCCATATGTCAGATGCTCAATTTCATGTTTTTCGTAAAAACATCTCTATAGGTGTATTTGAAGACATGAGTAAAGCAGAGGCTTACGAAATACTCATGTCTATGTTAGCTCTGAATCAACATCTAATAGAAGTTGCCAAGGCAAAGCAAAAGGATAAAAATTGAGAAGAATATCAAACCTAAAAGTCTTGATATCATGCCTTTTCTTAATTTTTATCTTTTTTTTATTCCCAAATAAAACAAATGCCAGACATTACAGTCCACCTGTAAGAGTCATAGCTAGAGCAGACGTTTTAAGGCTCAGTTACAGCAGGTACAGTATTGTCGAATTTTTAGACGTTTATAATGACGACTTTGTTAATCCACTAGTAATAGAAGCTATTACAGCAGACTCCTGGCACATCCACAGAAAATTTATAACAGATGAAGACTGGCTTGAAGATCGAGGGCCAATAGTTATTCAGCCTGGCAAATCTTTTAGAGTTGCAGAAAGAAAAAGAGTGGTTGCTGGCGGTAGTCAGAATCACAATTGGTGGTATAAATGGACAAGATTCAAAGTCAAAACCACTAATTGGGGTGATATTTACTCTAATATGGTTTCCTCTCCTTTCCAACCGGATGAAATTGTAGAAATATTAATTAAAGAGGATTTAGTCGATCCAACCACCCAACCTCAATATCTTAGTCCTCAACAAAGAAAAGAAAATAATCATTATCGTTAAAAATTTTTTTATTTCCCATTGATTAATATAATTCACTAAGATAAAATATTTTTGCATACAAATAGAGGAGTCAGAACAATGTCAAAATCTTTCGACGTATTAACAAAATGTCCTGATTTTATTGAAAACAACAATTACTTCCACCCACAAGATTATAGAAATGTTGATTCAGAAGCAGATGGATTCAAGTTACCAGGCATCATAGACACCCACTGTCACGGTGGTTTTGGTTGGGATTTCTCTTTTGGAGATACAGAAAAAATAAATGAAATGCTAGACCATATGGTTTGCACCGGTCTGACAGGTGTAATGGCAACTATAATTACCAGCTCAGAAGAACAAACCTTAAAAGCAATTAAAGATATAGTAAAAATAGCAAGAACTCGTAAAGCTTTGCCTATAATTCATGGTATATACCTGGAAGGGCCATTCCTTTCAAAAGAAAAATGTGGTTCTCATCAAGTTGATTTATTAAAAGACCCATCAATAGATTTGTTGAAGAAATATCAAGAAGCTGCAGAAGGTTTTATAAAAGTTGTAACTGTAGCTCCTGAACTTCCTGGCGCAATAGACTTCATAAAAGAAGCTGTAAAAATGCGAATCAGAGTAGCTTTAGGTCATACTAATGCAGATTATAAAACAACCGCAAAAGCAGTTGAAGCTGGTGCAACCATAGTAACTCATCTATTCAACGCTATGCCTCAGCTACATCACAGAGAAGCCAATATATTAACTTATATCCTTTCTCATAGAGACTTAGCAATAGAACTTATTGCAGACTGCGAACATGTTTGCCCGGAAATGCTTTCATTTATATTCAGTTTTTATGAAGCATCTCAAATCATGTTGATTTCAGATTCTATGGCCACAACAGGCTTAAAAGATGGTGAATACGATTTTTATAACACCAAAATTGTAAAGAAAGGCACAAGATGCAACCTTAAGTCTGGCGGTTTCTTTGGTGGAGCTACAACTCTTCCACAAAGTCTCAAAATCATGTCCGACAAGACCTATATGTCTTGGGGCCTACTAGGAACAAGTGCCTGGAGAACTCCAGTAAATCACCACAATTTAGAATCCAGAGAAACAGAAGTTTTCTTCGATTCAAAAATGAATTGGCTCTGCTCTTCTCT
>JAEEGL012607611.1_pt1 | contig 17432 bp, 9 predicted proteins | sample 9134231 | NCBI WGS metagenome assembly JAEEGL01 (sample SAMN16246548, study PRJNA631951) | gut metagenome | biome: gut microbiome; feature: rumen; material: fiber-attached | host: Bos | place: Iran: Karaj | collected 2018-10
GACTCGGATTTACCCTTGTGGTTGAAATAATTGTCGTGAAGGATGCGGGACGCGTCCGGATGCACCAGAAAATCTCCGTTCCGCCCCAGGATGAAACAGTATGGCGGAGTAATGTCTCCCAAAATGAAATCCCAAACAGAGAAGGTGTCGTGACGGTTGGAGCCCAGGTTGAACTCCTTCACGCGCTCCGTCAGCCCGGTCAGGGACATATCGGCACAAAAGACACCCACAATTTCGCCGTCGTGGTTTTCCCTGAGAGGTATTACAAAAGAACAGAGCATCTCCTTGGCGCCGACTTCATCGTAATAAGGCTCGGACCAATAGCCGTCTCCCGACTCGATGCCCTTGATGTACCATTCCGACTGAAAATAGTCGTGGGAGGCCGATCCAATCTGCCTGGTTTCAATTCTCCCATGGGCCAACTGCGAGGCATAGGGCTCGAACCATCGGCCCTTCTCGGGATAATAATCCGGGATAAAAGCTATGCCCAGGCCCACGATATGGGGGTTCAGGCTAAGCTCACTGGCCAACACATCGAAAAGAGAGTCCGGCTGGTCCAGATACTGCTCAATCTCGTCCACGTTGTTTACCGATGAGGTTTCCACCAGATTAAGCATACCCTCCAGCTGTTCGTTGGTGATGCTGAGGATATCCTCATAGTGATCTTTCATCATGGAGAAAGTTCCCCTGGATGCGAAGAGGACAAGAAGGCCCGAAGTGAGGGTCATGGTGAGCAGCATAACCAGGATAATGCTGCGGGTAAGTCTCTCAGAGAATGAGTGGAATGTCTGTTTCATTCTACCAAAGTTACGAAAAAAAAGATACAGTTGTACAGGCGGAACGGGCAAAAAAAAGACGGCCGGATGGTCGTCTAATTGGTCTTGAGGGCAAAGCCCGGTGAAACCCATTCTTTCATGTTGCCCTGGTCGTCCGTATAGATGAGGTAGCCTTCCAGACTGGGATCTCCCAGAATGAGCACCTGGGCGCCGTGCAGGCCGGTCACCATGCACCAGGTGGCGATGGCGTCGGATTCGGCGGCATTGGCCGATGAAACCACCGTAGCGCTGAGGAGGTTATGCTCTACCGGATAACCGGTACGGGGGTTGATGGTATGGGCATATTTGCGTCCGTTGCGGATGTAGAACTTGCGGTAGTTACCGGAAGTCACGATGCCGGCCGGCTTGCCTTCCGAGCTCCAGATACCGCTGAGGCCCTCATCCGTATCCTGACCGTCTACACGGTCTACGGGACGGTCCACGCCCACGGACCAGGGCTGGCCGGACGGGTTGAGACCGTCGCACCAGATTTCGCCGATATCAATGAGCATATCCTTCACACCCAGGCTGTAAAGGTACTTGGCGATGATGTCGCAGCTGTAACCCTGGGCGATGGCGTTGTAATTGAGCCGGGGATAACCAATGGAGGCCGGATCAATATGGCCGTCCACTACGGGAAGTTCGGCCGGGAGATGACCCATACCACACTGGGACAATAGCCGGGCAATCTCTTCGTCTGAAGGGAAGGTACTGTTCCGGAAACCGAAGCCCCAGGCATCGTAAAGGGCGGCCGCACCGAAATCCAGGGCACCGCCGGAGCGCTCCCACAAACGGTACGCCACACGATACATATCCAGAAACATCTGGGTGGAGGGAATCCTTTCACCGGCGTTGAAGCGGGAAAGAAGGGACTTCTTGTTGTAACCGGACAGGGTGGTGTCAATCTGAAGGATGAGGGCGTCGATACTGTCGCGCACGGTTTCTACCGGCACGGAAACGCCTTTCATATTCATTTTGACGGTATAACTGTTGCCCTGCGCATAACCGCTTATCTGTACATATTCATCCTTCTGTTCCCCGCAAGAGGACAGCACCAGCATCAGAAGGGCAGATATGAACAAAAGCTTTTTCATACTTGGTTATTATCTTGGCAAGATTTTTGTGCAAATTTAGAAAAAAAATAGCGATATTTGCCGAATCTTATAGAAAAAAGATGAAAAAAACTATATTCTACGCCGTATTCTTACTGTTTGCCATTTTGGCCATTAGCTGCAAAAAGAAGGAAGAAGATACTACCAAACCCTCCCTCTCCGGTCTAGAGCTCATCAGCGACCACGACAGCTATATGGGAGAAGGCACAGTGGTGCATATCCAGCCCGATGTCTCCAATCTTACCATTTCGGACGACTCCTACTCCATGCCCGAAAAAATCGGCATCTATTATGTCCTCAATTCCGGTGTGCGGGATACCCTTACTACCGACGTAAAGGTTTCCAACCCCGCCATCGTCATTAATGTGGACGAGCCCGGAGACTATGCCATCTACTGCTATGCATACGGTGGAGACGAGTATTACAACGCTTCGGCCACCATTACCTTTACGGCCGTAGATCCGGAAACCGCCCTGGGCGGCCTTCCCCAGTTGCCTTCCATTGAAATAGCCGGCAACAAGTTCTACACCATCGAACGGGGCGGCAAGACCTGGATGGCCAACAATCTATTTGGAACAGAAACCGGAAGCGACTACAAGGATTCCGAAATCCTGACTTCCGTCTTCGGCAAATACTATTCCTGGGAAGAAGCCATGACATCCTGCCCCAATGGCTGGCACCTCCCTTCCGCTGCCGAGTTTGACGTTTGCCTGGGAGACGATTCCGGTTCCCTCATGGTCGATGCCACTTTCATAGACAAAACCATGTGGGGGTACTGGCCTCAAGTCAAGATTACCAACAGTTCCCTGTTCTGCGCCATTCCAGTAGGCTACCGGGACTTCACCAATGAGGACGATCCCGAAATCGGCTACCAGAAGTTCGCCTGCTTCTGGACCAGTGACGAATATGAGGACAGGGCTGTGTTCCGCTCCATCTTTGAAGAAGACGCCCAGGTACAGGAAGGCACGGGAGACAAACAGACCCTGGCCATGAGCGTACGCTGCGTAAAAGACTAACGCAAATCCGTTATCAGATAATCGGGAAGCGATTTCTCCGTGAGGGAGAAGTCGCTTTTTCCTTTCCTGGCCCCGAAGACAATGTCTTTCAAGACAAAGCGGGCCTTGGTTTCATCGTCCAGGGTGAGCGTAACATCCAGGGAGTCGGAACCGGAAGCATTCACCTTGATCCTGTCCATGTAGTCCTTGTAGGAGGAAATGAAAAGGGCCGGATTGGTGAACAGATCCTCTTTCACCACTTTTTCCACCAGTGCCTCCCGGGCGTCCCGGTCCAGGGTCCAGCGGGTGGTGCCGTCGCTTATCACTTCCATCCCCAGTCCCTGCATGATATAGGCATTGCCTTCCACAGTGACGTCACCGTCTGTTACAGGAGTAAAACTGCTCCCCTTCTGGGAAAGGCTGTAGGTATAATGGAAAGTAACCCTATGCCCCTCTACCTTGTCCAGGAGGGGGATATTCCCTTGCGCACGGGCGCCCAAGGCCAGGGTTAAAAGAAAAAGTATGCTTAAGACTCGCTTCATTGTTGCATGAAATGCTGCAGGATTTCGTCCAGTTCGGCCAGGTCCTTCACCAGAACCTCGCGCGGCTTGGCCCCGTTCTGCGGGCCCACGATGCCGGCGGCTTCCAGCTGGTCCATGACTCTTCCTGCTTTTGCATATCCCATGCCAAGCTTGCGCTGCAAGTCAGATGTAGAGCCCCTCTGGTTCAGGACAACGGTACGGGCGGCTTCTTCGAAACGCTCGTCCAGGGTCTTCATATCTACCATGCCGCCGGAGCCTTCGTCACCCTCAGTAGGCGCAGGCTCGGGCAGGTAATAAGGGGTATTGTAGCTCTTCTGATAGCCAATCTGGTCTCCCACGGCCTTGGTAAGGTCGGTGATTTCATCGTTGCCGATGAAGGCGCACTGCACACGCTCCATCTCCACACCACTATAAAGGAGCATGTCTCCCCGGCCGATGAGTTTGTCGGCGCCCGGCTGGTCCAGGATGGTGGAGGAGTCGATGCGGGAAGTGACGCGGAAGGCGATGCGCATGGGGAAGTTGGCCTTGATGAGGCCGGTGATCACGTCCACGGTAGGACGCTGGGTGGCCAGGATCACGTGCAGGCCGGCCGCACGGCCCTTCTGGGCCAGACGGATGACGGATGTTGTGATGGAACGGGCCAGGGCCTTGGATTCGGGACCGGCTCCCACGGACATGGTGAGGTCGGCGTACTCGTCTATCACCACCACAATGTAGGGCAGGAAGTGATGACCTTCATCGGCCCTCAGATGATGCTCCTTGTATTTGGCGTTGTACAGCTTTATATTGTTTACCATGCCCTTGGAGAGGAGTTCGTAGCGGGCGTCCATCTCTACGCACAGGGACTGCAGCACGGCGGCAGCGTCCTTGGCGTTCTTGATGATGGCGCGCTCCTTCTCTTCCTCCGCCGAAGCGCAGGGCAGCACGGCCAGATAATGGTGCAGCAGTTTGCCATAGGCCGAGAATTCCACCATCTTGGGGTCCACGAACACGAACTTTAGCTCTGACGGGTGCTTGGAATACAGCAGCGAAGCCACAATCACATTCAAGCCCACGGACTTACCCTGCTTGGTAGCACCGGCCACCAGCAGGTGCGGGGCATCGGCCAGGTCGAATACCTTCACCTGCTGGGAGATGGTGTAACCTATGGCTACGGGCAGTTCGGCCTTGCTCTCCCGGAACGCGTCGTCATTGAGCAGGGACTTGAGAGGGACGATGGAGGCCACGTCGTTGGCCACCTCGATTCCCACGGAATCTGACAGGGTGGTAATGCGCACGCCGCGAGCGCCCAGGCTGATGCCGATGTCTTCCTGCAACTGCTTGATGGCGGCAATCTTCACTCCGGGGGCCGGATACACCTTATAAAGGGTAACGGTGGGGCCCACGATGGCCGTCACGTCCTTCACCTGGATCTTGTAATTGGCCAGGGTGTTGCGGATCTTGGTATTGTTGCGCACCAGCTCGTCCTGCGAGACTTCGTGGCGGGCATTGGCGTAGTCGCCCAGGATGCTGAGCGAAGGGGTCTTGTACTTGGGAAGGCCGTCCGGAGGATCCAGGCGGTTGTCAATGGGAGGCAGGGGCTCCTTGACCTCCTGTTCCAGGGTTTTGTCCTTAATGATATTGATGCCTGGCTGCTCAACGTCGTCATTCCCGGCTTGACCGGGAATCTCCCCTGTATGGGTGGGAGACGTCACAAACACCGGCGCGGGAGTTTCCTCAACTTCCCTATGGATGACGACTGGTTTTGGTGCGGGTTCAGGTTCGGGTTCCGGTTCCTCCTCCTCATGACCGGCCATCTCTTCCGCTTCATCTTCCGGCTCTTCCACCTCACGCTTTTTGCCCATGAGCCAGTCGGAGAAGCGGCGGCTCATGCAGAAGCACCAGAGGATGAGCAGCACGACCAGGATGAGTCCGGTCACAATCTCGCCCACCTTGGAGACGGCCAGGCCCACGAGAGCGGCACCGGCGCGGCCTCCCATTCCCCCTCCGAAGAGGTACTCCCAGGGAGTAAAAAGATCGGCCAGAGCAAGAATCCAGGAAAAGAGGAAGGTGAAAGTAAGCAGGCCGAAGAACCATTTTCCCATGCTCAGACGCGAGGCTCTCCAGATGAGCTTAATGGTCCATCCTATAAAGAAAAGGACGATGCAGAAAGCAGCCAGGCCGAAGCTTTGCGTCACCAGGAGATAGCCGATGGAAAGCCCTCCCGAAGCGGCGGAGTTGCGGATATTCTCTCCGGAAGCCAGGGCGCTCTGGTCCGGTCTCCAGTTAAAGACATACGAAACAACCGACACGGACACCAGCACCGTGATTACGAGCACTACGGCGATGCCCAAAAAGCGAAGGCCGGACTGCCTCCGCTCACTCTGCCTGTTCCACCACTTTTTGACGGGATTCATTACTTCTTGCCTTTTTTACCTCTGAAATTGCGGTTGAACTTGCCATTCTTGCCTCCGCCGAAATTCAGGTTCATGCCCGGGCGGTTGAAGTTGGCATCGGCCGATATCTTGGAAAGTTCGATGCCTTCCGGAACCCGGACGCGGCCTCCGGAGAGGCGCTCGATGTCCTGGAAGATGGTGGCATCGGCCACGGTGTCCTTGTTCCAGATAAGGTACTGCTGCCGCATGTAGATGGCCAGGGAGCGGATCATGGCCGTCTTGGTTTCCCCTTCGGGTTCCGAGGCGATAAGATCCAGGATGCTCTCGATGTTGCGGCCGTAATGGCGGGCACGGATGGGCTTGGTGTTGAGCGGAATGGGGTCCGGCTTGCTGTTCACCACCTCACGGACGGGCTTGGGATAGGGCGAATCCACATCCAGGTCGTAGTCGGCTATGATGAACAGATGGTCCCAGAGCTTCTGGGCGAAGTTCTCCTGCTGATGTACCTGGGGATTCAGGCTTTCCATGACCTTTACCACGGCCTGGGCCTGTTCCGTACGCTTGGCCCTGTCCGGAATATCCTTGAGCTGCTCCACCATCTTGAGCACGTTCCTTCCGTACTCCGGCATCTGCAGTTTCTCTACTTCTGTATTGTAATAAAGCTTGATAGAATTCTCGGTCGCTTCCATAATATTTACTTTAGCTTACAAAGATAATCAAATTATCTTCCAAATACCAGATGTAGCCCTCAACTTTTTTATAACCCATTTTCTTGTAGAGATTTACGTAATCCCTTACCTGGTACTTGTATTTCTCTTCCGGCTGGCCGAATTTATAATCGATCACCTGCACGGAGCCGTCGGGATAAAGGACCGCCCGGTCGGGACGGAACTCCTTTCCTTCGGCAGAGAAGATGGCCGCCTCGCTGCGGACGCGCACCTCCGGCGAGAACCAGCCGCGCTCCTTCACGGAGGCTATGCGGGCGCCCAGGAGATTCAAGGTCTCTTCCTTCATGGCCAGCGGGAGGTCTCCGGACAGGATGGCGGCATCCACGGCGCCGGGGAGGTCTTCCGGAACGGTGACGGCCTGCAGGATTCCGTGCAGCACATTGCCGCGTATGCGGGTGCTGGCCTCCGGACCTACCATGCCATCTTCCCCGAAATAATCGACCGCCTCGGGGCTGAAACGCAGGCGGCTGCCGCTGTCGGCCGGGTAGGAGACATAATCCAGCTCCAACTCCTGAACTTTGCTTTCCTCACGCTTGAGCTCATGAAAATCATAAGGTGTACCTACCTGATAATCATTCGTTTTCACATAATCGTACAGGAAGTGGGAGAGGTTCTTCCAGGTGAGCGTTTTGGGCGGCGTTGCCGCTATCACTTTGAGTCCGTACTGCGCGCGGGTCAGGGCTACATAGAAGACATTGATGTTGTCGATGGCCTGCATCACAAGCTCCTTCCTGAACTCTTCCCCGAAGAAAGAATCGGCCGATGTCTTGTCCAGTTCTACGCGATAAAGACCTTCGGCCTCCCCTTCCAGGGCCGAGCCTTCCACCTGCGGCCGGGCCCAGGCGGTGGGGGCTTTGTACAGCGTAACCTTTTCTGCGAAGGGCACTATCACGAACGGGAATTCCAGGCCCTTGGACTTGTGGATGGTCATCACCCGCACGGAGTTGCCCGCCGCTGGGGAGGAAATCTTGGGTTTGGCCTCTTCCCAGTTACGGAGGAAAGCGTCCAGTTTGTTGCCGCCCGTGGCCGTCCATTCCTGGAGGTAATCCATGAAGGACTGAATGTAGGGTATCTCGGCCTTGAACTTGTCCGGATCGGCTTTGCGGAGATCCCGGAGGATGGATTCCGCCAACTCTACCAGCGAGTGGTATTTCTCTGGAATCTCCACCTGGAGGGAACGCGCCATATAGCCGGCTACGTCGGGTTTTCCCTCACGCGGAACAGACTCTACCAGAGATAGTTGCGAAACAAGGCGGCGCACCGTGACGGAGGTCTTCACATAGAGGGAATCGTCCGAAACCACGGGGTAGCCGTGGGCTACCAGTTCCTCGGCTATCCGGGCGCCTTCGTCGTTGCCGCGAACGAGGATGGCCACATCGGCCCACAAGGCTCCCCTATCTCGTACCTGGTCCAGCGTCTTGAGGATTTCTCCCATCTGATCGTCCGTGAAGAGAACTTCCACCGAACCGGGGGCGGGGTCTTTGAAGCGTACCTCCTGTTTTACATCGGCATACAACCGGGAGATGCGGTCCGTTCCCAGGAGCGCATCCATCTGCTCTGCGGCATGGTGGAAGAAGCCGTTGTTGAAATGCACAATTTCCTTGCAAGTGCGGTAGTTGCCATCCAGCGGTTTTACTTCCGGCTGGCGGAATTCCTGCTCCAGGCGGCTCCCCAGCAGGTTCCAGTCGCTTCCCCGCCAGCGGTAGATGCTCTGCTTCACATCTCCCACCACCAGGGAGTCGTTGCCGGAATCTACACTGCCGTGCACCAGTGGGCGGAAGTTGCTCCACTGGATATCGGAAGTGTCCTGAAACTCGTCCAGAAGGAAATCCTCGTACCTCACGCCCATCTTTTCGTAGATGAACGGGGTGTCGGTTCCGTCTATGATTTTCTGGAGGATGGTATTGGAATCGTCCAGGGAGAGGACGTTTTTCTCTTTTTGGATCTGGGTAAAGGCGTCCCTCAGCTCCCGCGCCACGCCCAGGCTATAGAGCTGTCCCTTGAGGATAAGGGCCGTATTGTACTCCTGAAAATCCCGGCCGAAAAGCTCCAGATAGGCTTTGAGTGGGCCTTCCAGCACAGGCTGGACAGCGGGGAGCAAATGGGCTTTGGCCTTGGCGAACCACAGCTCGGGATCTTCGGCATTCTTGACAAAGGCGGCGCTGGGTTTTTCTACTCCGTCCAGGTTCTTCCGGATGGCTTTGAGGAAGCCGCGGTTGGTATCTTCCGGCTCCACCCCCACACTATGGAGGGCGTCCAAAATGGCCGTTACCGCCGCTTTCAGTTTTTCGGGGTATTCCTTGACAATACTCTCGCACTGTTTGCGCAGGCGGGTCATGGCTTCCTTGTCGTACTTAATCTCCCCCTCAGGCACCTGGGAAAGGTCTGAAGCCATCTTTTGAAGGTCTTCTTCCAGGCCGATCCGGCCCCGCTCCTGCAGGCTTTCCCGGGCGCTTCGCGTGAGCCAGTCCAGCATGGGAGTGTCCTTCTCCGACAAGGCGTCCAGAACACGGTCAACGCTCTCTGTCAGAAGCGATTCGCGGTCTACCTGAACCTGGTAGGAGGCGAACTGGCCGATCTCCCGGGAAAAGGCGCGAAGCGTCTGCTGGAAAAAGCGGTCGATGGTGCTCACGGCAAAGGCGGAATAGTCGTTCAGAATGGCCGAGAGCTGATGCGCCGCGCGCTTCTGCAGGGCCGATACAGTGGGCTGCACCGAGGGTACGAAATCCTTCAGGTAAGGCGATTCCTCAGGTTTGGTGGAGAGGGTATACAGCTCCTTGAGGATGCGCCTTTTCATCTCGTCCGTAGCCTTGTTGGTAAAGGTTACGGCCAGCACATGCCGATAGGCGTCGGGCTGGTCGCTCCCCACGATGAGCCGGATGTATTCCCTTGCCAGGTTGTATGTCTTGCCGGAACCGGCCGAAGCTTTCAAGATTTTGAGCATGGACAAAAATAACCATATTATCCCGAAACTCAAAGGGCATTTTTGACCTTATATTATAAAAAAACTGAAAAATATGTACAACGAATGAAAAAAATTAATATATTTGAATGTTGAATCGGAAAAACACACATCTAACCCTAATATTAACTGTTTATTTATGCTAAAACGATTCATTATGGTTGCGCTTGCATGCCTGGTATTGGGTGTGCAGGCGTTCGCTCAGAGTGTCGTCACCGGTAAGGTCGTCGACCAGAAGGGCGAACCTGTGATCGGTGCAGGAGTCATGGTAAAGGGCTCCTCCACTGGTGTAGCAACTGACTTGGATGGTCTGTTCAGCATCCGCGTTGCGGATAACGCCACCCTCGTCATCTCTTCCATTGGCTACAAGACTGTGGAAATCGCAGTCCGTGGTCAAAAGAACATCAAAGTCGTTCTCGAAGAGGACACCCTGTTCCTGGACGACGTGGTGGTTGTGGGTTACGGTACTGCGCGCAAGCGTGACGTTTCCGGCGCCATTGCAAGTGTAAACTATGGCAATGACTCCAACGTCTCTTCCCTGCCTAACCCCAACGCTCTCTCCGCCCTGTCTTCCAAGGTGGCTGGTCTCAGCTATGCTCCTACCAGCAGCGCCTCCGGTGACAACACGCAGACCATGACCATCCGTGGTAAGAACTCCATCCCTACCGGCGGTTCCATGTCTGCATCGGCCCAGAGCGTCAACCAGCCCCTGCTGGTTATCGACGGTGTCCTCTCCTATGGCTCCATCAACTCCATCAACACGGCCGATATCGAGAGCATCGACGTCCTGAAGGACGCTTCCGCTGCCGCTATCTACGGTTCCCGTGCTGCTAACGGTGTTATCATCATCACCACCAAGCGCGGCACCTCCGATGTTCCCACGGTGAACTTCAACGCCCAGGTGAGCATCTCCGACTGGAGCCGCATGCCCAAGATGGTCAGCGACAAGGAGACCTTCCTGAAGAACCGCTTCTACACCAAGAAGGAATCCGGCAACGTGGACTACAAGGACAAAGAATGGTCCAGCTTCTCCAGCCTGAACGATGCCGCCAATTATTCCGGAATGCTCTCCCCCCGTGAGCTGGAAGCCTGGAACGACGGCAAGTGGGTCAACTGGCTGGACGAGATTTCCCGCAAAGGCGTGGGCCAGAAGTATGACGTATCCGTCAGCGGCGGCAGCGAGCGCGTAACTTACTACGTCTCCAGCGACTACACCCGTCAGCAGGGTATCCGCAAGGGTGACGACTACGAGAAGTTCGGCGCCATGGCCAAGATTGACTTCAAGATCACCGACTGGCTCTCCCTGGGTGCCAAGGCCAACTTCCTGTCCTCCACCAGCTGGGGCCAGAGCGCCAGCATCCGCTACGCCATGTGGTACACCCCTCTCTCCTATGTCTATGCCCGTCAGACCGGTTATGAAGACTGGTACAACAGCTTCCCGGACAACAACACCGCCAGCCCTTTCATCGGTGCCGGTAAGAACGACTCCTACGCCTATACGGACCGTACCAGCAAGAGCACCAACCTCAACGGTGTGGCATACGCCCAGGTTGACTTCCCCTTCATCAAGGGCCTGAGCTATAAGATCACCCTCCAGGGCCAGCGCAACAGCGGCTACGGAGACGTTTACAACAAGCCCGAAATGTCCGTGAACACGGAGAACGAGACCGAGATGGATAACCCGATGCAGTACATCGGCGGCGTCACCGGCCAGATTTCCTCCTCCAACTACTTTGCCTGGAACATGGACCAGATCCTCACCTACAACCGCGACTTCGGCCGTCACCATGTGGACGCCACCGTGGGTTACACCCGTGAGGCTACCGACAGCAACACCATGGGATCTTCCTTCACCGGTTATCCCACTCCTACCACCCTGGGTGTGTACAACATCGAGGCCGCCAACTCCGTAACGGACACCTATCGCAACCGCGTCCAGACGCAGGCCGTAGGTTACCTGGCCCGCCTCAACTACAACTTCGCCAACAAGTACTACATCACCGGCAACTTCCGCCGTGATGGTTTCTCCGCTTTCGCCGAGGGCCACAAGTGGGGCAACTTCTACGGCGCCAGCGCCGCATGGGTCCTGAGCAACGAGAACTTCATCAAGAACCTGAACTTCTTCGACTTCCTGAAGCTGCGTCTCAGCTGGGGTCAGAATGGTTCCCGTAACGTCAGTGCAGGTGCCACCCAGGCTACCATCGAAAAGGCCACGTCCAACAACGGTGCCATCACCATGACCTGGCTGGGCGACGCCAGCACCCTGGGTATGACCCTCACCAACCTGCCCAACCGTCAGCTGACCTGGGCAACGGTCGAGAAAATCAACCTCGGTATTGACTTCTCCATTGTGAACAACCGCATCAACGGTAGTTTGGATCTCTACACCGGCCGCACCACCAACATGCTGGTGGCCCGTTCCGCCCCTTACATCTCCGGTTTCAACGATGTCAATGACAACGTAGGTCTGGTGACCAACAAGGGTATTGAATTCACCCTCAACACCGTGAACTTCAACGGTGACGGCAACAAGAGCTTCCGTTGGGAAACCAACCTCGTGTTCGACACCAACGAGAACAAGCTCGTCTCCCTCTTCGGCCCTGACTATAATGGTAAGGAAGCCGACGACGTGGCCAACGCCGTTTCCTACGGCCGTGAGTCCAACTACGCCCTCATGGTGGGACGTCCCATAGGCGCCGCCTATGATGTAAAGCTCCTGGGCATTTTCAACAGCCAGGGAGAGATTGACGCTTACACCTGGACCAATCCCAAAACTGGTGAAATCAACAAGATTCAGCCCGACGCCAAGCCCGGTGACCTGAAGTTCGAAGACTTCGACAACGACGGTGACATCGACGCCGACGACCGCCAGTATATCGGTTCCCCGGATCCCCTGTTCACCATCAACTTCGCCAACACCCTGAAGTGGAAGAACTTCAGCCTGTACTTCAACTTCCGTTGGGCCCAGGGTGACAAGACCCACTTCCTCGGCCTTGACCCTTACGCCTTCGGAACCAATATGGGCGGCGGCGCCCAGCTGGCCCGCGTTCAGCCCTGGACCAGCACCAACCACTCCCAGGTATTCCCCCGCTACGGATATAGCAACTACATGGACTATCAGTACTGGAATCCCCGCACATACCTCAAGCTCAAAGACCTGGTGTTCTCCTACACCATCCCTGGTCAGGGCCTGAAGAACGCCGGTATCAGCAACCTCCGTCTCTATGTGGCCGCTACCGACCTGTTCACCATTTCCAACTGGTCCGGTATCGATCCTGAAACCGGTGGTACCATCGCCGCCGGCGCCGGTTCCAGCCGCTATGGCAGCAACGGTTCCTACAAGACCGTCACCTTCGGTGTGAACCTGACCTTCTCGGCCAAACCCAAACCCAAGATGGCCGCCGCTCCTACCACCCAGGAAATCATCAAGGAAGTCATCAAGGAAAAGATTGTTGAGAAGCCCGTAGAGAAGATCGTGGAGAAGGTTGTTTACAAGGGTGGCCTGGACGGCTCCTACGAGGACGACCTCTACTTCATCATCGGCAAGGCTGAAATCCGTCCGGACGAGGCCTTCAAACTGGGCCAGATCTGCCAGATCCTCAAGGAGAACCCTGATGCCAAGGTTGCCATCTCCGGCTATGCCGACAGCGCTACCGGCACCAAGCAGATCAACCAGACCCTCTCTGAGAAGCGTGCCGCCGTCGTGGCCGACATGCTGAAGAAAGCCGGCATCGCCGCTGGCCGTATCGTAACCTCCGCCGCTGGTTCTGACAGGAATGCCGCTGCATCTCCCGCCTCCAACCGCGTTGCCGTCTGCATTGTTAAATAATTAATACGAGACGTCTATGAAAAAATATATATTCATTCTTCTCGCAGCTTTGATGGCCGTTTCTTGTAACGACAAACTCTTCCTGGAAGAGAAGACTTACGAGGACGATACCGCTAGCTTCTTCAAGAGCCAGCAGTCCATCGAGATTGCCCTTGCATCTGCGTATTCCGAAATCCAGTATATGGTATTCGGTAACCAGCGTGGCGGTTCCGAGCACAACTGGATGCTCTTTGGCCTGGGACTGGATACTTTTTCCACCACCGGTGCCAACACCCAGTTCTCCAACTGGGGCCTCATGACTTCTGACAGCGGTTACGCGCGTCACTACGGTGAGTATATGTACAAGCTCTCCAACCGTGCCAACATTGTGGTTGACATGATTGACGAGCATCCCGAAATCGAATATACCAGCGAGGCCGTGAAGAACAACCTCCGTGCAGAAGCCGTGTTTCTCCGCGCCTGGGCCTTCCGCGTTATCACCGGCATGTTCGGCCAGGTTGTGTATTCCCAGCACATGACCCAGGAAGCCCGCTATGACTATGTAATGAACACCCGCGAGGAAGCTTGGGAACTGTGCGCAGAAGATTTTGCCTATGCGGAGCAGAACCTCCCCAGCACTCCCCGTATGATGGGTACCGTTACCAAGGCCGCCGCCGCCCACTACCTGGCCGAGACCTATCTCGCCCTGGGTAAGTTCAAGGAAGCCGAGGATGCCGCTTCCCGCGTCATCAACAAGACCGACGGCAACTACGAGCTCATGACTACCCGTTTCGGTAACCGTGCCGACCAGGCCGTCGACCGTTACGGCAACTCCCTCGCAGCCCCTCAGGGTGCTTACTGGGACCTCTTCCGCTCTTCCGGCAAGACCAAGGTGGGTGACTTCGCCGACGATTCCAACCCCAACGATCCCGGTAACAAGGAAGCCATCTGGGTAGCCCAGATTGACTATGAAGCGGGCGTTGACAACTGGCCGCTCGGCGGTTCCGGCGACTCCTGGTGGCGTATGCACAAGCCCGTGCTCGAGTCCACCTTCGCTCCCTGGATTCCCATGGGTGGCAAGAATGGCACCCGTACCGGTTCCGACGGCGTCAAGTACTATGTCTTTACGGCCGATGCCGTCTGCTTCCCTGAAGGCGTAGAACCTGCAGGAGCGGGCACCCCTGCCGCCGACATCCCCGAGGCTCAGGGTCGTAAGCTCGCCTACAACCTCTCCACCAAGATTGACTCCCTCGCCTGCCGTGCACAGGGTAACGGTGCCGCCACCTCCCTTGGCTTGTACGCCTCGGAATGGGTGGTACGTCCCGCCGGCGACATCCTGGGTTCCTACTGGGACGACCCCAACGACTTCCGCGGAAGCGAAGTCATGGTCCAGCGTGACTACTACACTCCTTCCGGAAAGAAGTGGTCCGAGGTCAAGAAGCAGGTCAAGGCTCGCGTAGATGCCGGTCTTTACACCGTAACGGCTGCTGATACCATCAACATCACCCCTCGTTACTGGAAGTTCTCCGACGACCGTCACATCTTTGATGCCGGCAACGCCTACTACGACACCGACTGGTACATGATCCGTATCGCCGAAACCTATCTGCTCCGTGCCGAGGCCCGTCTGGCCCAGGGCAACAAGGCTGGCGCTGCCGAAGACATCAACGTCCTCCGCAACCGTGCCGGTGCCAAGCCCTGCACCGCCGCCGACGTCAACATCGACTACATCCTGGACGAGCGCGTACGTGAGCTCTTCGGTGAAGAGCAGCGCTGGATTACCCTCAGCCGCCTGAGCTGCAACCCCAAAGCCACCTACGTCACCGATTGCTATCCTGTCCAGGATGCCACCACGTCCAACACGCTGTATGAGCGCACCCGCAAATATGGCGTGGGTTACGAGAACGATGACCGCGGCCGTGATGCATACACCGACGCTCTGGGCAACACCCGCCACCGTCCTAACATCAAACCTCACAACTATATCCTGCCCATTCCTATTCAGATCATCAAGTCCAACAAGGACGTGAAGATTGAACAGAACTACGGATACGGCGAGTAATAGCCTGTAGGTTTCGAATGATTCGGCCCCCACAAAATGGGGGCCGTTTTTTATTGTCCGGAAAAATTGTTATCTTTGAGTTTATTCAATGGCTGTCAATTTTTGTCCGGAATGAAACGATTTTTACCACTGCTGTCTTGCGCCCTTCTGGCCCTGGCATTGGGCTGCTCATCAACGCCCGAACTGGAGAAAAAAGCCTTTTCCCGCATTCCGAAGGTCCTGGAGAGAACCATGCTGGAAGAAATGGAACTGTCCGGAGGGGCCGATGTCGTCTCACCTATAGTCCTTTACTCCTGCGACAGCCTCTGCATTATCCAGTTCAAGGCCGTAGCCAGGAATCCCGAGGCCCAGGGTTACAGTTTCCCGGCCAGGTATTTTTTGGTGAAAGACATGGTCTTCAGCCGCGCTTACGGGTATCCCGTTTACTCCGAAAAGATGACGGGCTGTCCGGACCTGGACGAAAAGGAGATTCAGGAGATAAAAGCCAAGTTTGAGAAAGAAGGCCAGCAGACCTATATATATTATTCCTCCACCTGTAACCTGATAGCCCCGGAAGACCTATGATAGACCGCTTCGCACTCGCCTTCAGGGAACAGCAGCAACTGTTCCTGTTTGACAAGACCTATCTGGTGCAGAGTCTATTCACCGTGGGTGGCCTGGCCACCTTGTCCGGACGCTTCTTTGTCCAGTTCTTCTGGAATCCTACCCTCGCTGTCCTTATCACCCTGGCCTTGTTGGGACTGGGGGCGTGGCTGCTGTGGGTTTCATTGCGGGATAAAAGGGCCCAGTGGCCTATTCTGCCGCTTTGCCTGATTCCCTTTGCCTTCCTGGCCGCCTCGTTATCTGAAAACGCGATGCACTTTAGCGTACTTACCGCCTGGCTCATCGCCCTGACGGCCCTGTTCGCCTACACGCGCATCCGCTCCGGACGCCTGGTCTGGGGCTTCCTTCTTACCATCGTCGTTTATCTTACGGCCGGCCCCGCCGCCCTGCTGTTCGCCGTTTGCGCCGCTATCGTGGATGGCTGGAAGAAGAGGTGGGCTTCGGCCCTGCAGGTGCCCGTAGCACTGTTGTGCGGTCTGGCTGCCTGGCTGCTGGGCTGGACGCCTACTTTGACGTCGGCCCTTACCCCGGCTTTCTATTTTGACCTGGATGCCCAGATGAATGCGGCGCACTGGATTCCCTGGGTGCTGCTTCCCCTTACCGTGCTGGTAGGCTGCGCCGTCAAGGATTTGAAGATTAAGCGCCTTCCCCTGTTCGGATGCTGCGCTATCCTTCTGATCATTGCCTTTGTTCCCGCCTTCAAGGTGGCGAAGAATGCTGAAGACCGACAGGCCGGACTCACCTATGAATACGAGTACTATGTAGCCAATGAGAACTGGGACGGCCTAATCAAGTGCTGCCTATCCAAAGATTGGATTCCCCATACCGTACAGTACCTCAACCTGGCCCTGTCCTGGAAAGGCGGGATGGTGGACAACATGTTCAAGTACGACCAGCGCGGCCCAGACGGCCTTATCAAGAATAGCGACGACCGCGGCGTGGAAACCACCCAGGCCCATATTATGTTTGCCATGGGCAATGTAGCCGCCGCACAGGACGTGGCCTTCAACACCCTCTACTCCACCGAGGGCTTCTGCCCCGCTATGCTCAAGATCAACGCGCAGGTGGAATTGATGCGAGGCACGTATGCCATAGCCGACAAATACCTGTCCATCCTGGAAAAAGCCCCCCATTACAGACGCTGGGCCAAGGAGCAGAAGCGTTTCCTCTACAACGACGAAGCCCTGGAGGCCGATCCTATCCTGGGAACCGGACGCCGCAGCTGGCCCAAGCTGGAGGGTTTCTCCATGTTCGGCAGCCCCTTTGAGGAACTGATGCGGGTGGTGGATGCCAATCCCGGAAACGCCCAGGCCAGGGACTATGCTTTTGCGTACCTGCTTCTGGCCAAAGACATCAAATCGGTCACCGGTGTTGTGAGCCGCTATTTTGGCCAAGAGGGATTTGATTCCCTGCCGGTTCCGGTGCAGGAA
>JAEEGL015754751.1_pt1 | contig 17432 bp, 35 predicted proteins | sample 9134231 | NCBI WGS metagenome assembly JAEEGL01 (sample SAMN16246548, study PRJNA631951) | gut metagenome | biome: gut microbiome; feature: rumen; material: fiber-attached | host: Bos | place: Iran: Karaj | collected 2018-10
CATTTGTTTTATCTCCTCTCAACTTTCTATATATATAATACCATATAGAAAGTACGGAGTCAAGTTAAATGATTGTTAACTTCGCATCCGGCCCGATTTTTAACCCAAACTTAACAAAATGAAATGTAAAGAAAAACCGCCCCGAAGGGCGGTGGTTAGGCTCACTTCACCTTGTAGGTGAAGGGGCCCTTGCCGTTGTCGATCTTGTCAACCTCGTCCATCCAGTAGTGGAGCAGACCATACTGGATCTTGCTGGCGGTGAAGCCGTCAGGCAGTTCGTCCTCGCAAGCGGTGAAGATGTCCTTCACAGTCAGAGCGGTGTCCGCGATAGCGGAGAGGACGATGGGCTTCGCCTGCTCGTAGGCATCCATCTTCGCGGAAGCCTTCGCGGCGGACTTCTCATACTCAGTGCGGATGTCCTCAACCACGGCGGACAGGTCGATGGTGTCGTCGTTCTTCACGAAATAGTTGTACAGAGCGGTGATGGTGTTCTTCTTCATAGTTATTACCCTTTCTGGTTTTTGAGAGTTTCCTTCTCTTTTTGTATATTCATTATAGCACGTTTGCGCTGTAATGTCAAGTTAGGAGTTCGTTAAAGAGTTTTTCCTCAATCTACTGGGTTCTTTCAACCAGATTCGGCAAGAACCCTTTAACATCTTTATTATATCACGAAGTTTCACTCTTGTCAAGTTAATTCTTCATGAAATTCCTTGGGGATGTTCGGGAATATGCGCATCTTTTCCCTTAATTCCTCGTGCGTTCCTATAAGACCCAACTATCTTAATTTTATGGGCACTCTTGTCTATTGCTACTTTCAACCATAGCCCCACACAAGAGAAGTGGCTCAGAGGTTTTCATCCCCTTGGAACAATAATAGTATAGCAGAAAATCGGGAAATTGTCAATACTTTATTATGTTAATAGTTAGTAAAATACAAAGCCCGTGCAATATAATTAACATTGATATAAAAAAGAAAAGGGCTTGCGCCCATTTCTTAAAATCCCGCATAAGCGGCGATTTTTTCCATTTTATCCAAAATACCCATTGCGTAATTGGACAAAATAGAAGTGGTTTCCAATTTGTCTTTAATATATGCCGCCATTACATCATAAACAATTCGACATTCATTAACGTTAGGAACTTTGCGCCGCATACAATAGTCATAAGTATAACCAAGATCGCGGAAGGGGAAAAACTTAATGCCCGGGGTGATTGCGTGCTTCTGCGCAATCTTGTGCAAGATATAAGATTCGATGGTGGCATCATCAAGCGCGGTGTGCGCTTCATCAAAATCATACTTATCGCACAGATAACGATAACTGGATTCGGCGCTGGTTTTGAAAAATGTTCCGCTGTTTGTAATCATGCCGTATTCAAGGCATTTATTCTTATAAGTGGCGTTATTCAAAAGGTAAGTAGTAGCAAGCCCCCACAAATCAAACAAGTCATAAATGCGGCCACGGAAAGAAAAATGCTCGGCGTCAAAATCAGGGTTGTTATTTTTGTTCGACTTTTCAAAAGCAATCCGCTGACAGGAACTGCGCTGGATTTCTTCCCACTTGTAAAAGTCGGGACTATACAACATATTGATATACAATTCCGTGAAGGGAATAGCTTTCTTAAAATCGAACATACTGTTAAAAGCGCCCACAGAATCGACCTTTTCAAGATCGGCGGTGAAGATTTCCATAACTTCATTCCAAGGCTTAATCACAGTTTCGCCGCGCTTCAACATTTCCAGATAAATGGGGCGCTTCTCTGCATAATAAGCGGTATTAAAAACGGCGGGAACACTGAAAGTCTCTGCAATCAGAAACTGCTTGCGGTCATAGATATTTCCGGCGCGGTCACAGATAGTATAACCAAGATCATAAATCAGGGGCTTCGCAATAGCGATTTTCTTCTTAATATTCGCGTCATTCTGCGCGATTTCATCCGCCATAGGGAGGGTCGCAGTTTCGCAATCAAAAACCATGTAATACTTCTTGTTAGCCATTTTAAATTCCTTTCCGGTTTGGTGTGTTTTCCTTCACTTGATGGATATATTATAACATGGGGTGGGTATTTTGTCAATAGGTTTTTATGTTAAGTATGCGTAAAATAGAATGTCCGGGGAATGAAATTAACATAAAATTAAAGTAGCGGTTTCCCGCTACTTAAAGCCACACAATCTTACCATCAATCACACAGATAATGGATTCCAGTCCATCATATTCGTGAATCTGCCAATCAGTGGCGTTATCGGGGATGTTGATAACGCGCAGTCCTTCGCTATCTTGCGGGTTCTTTTCTACCCAATCAATGAGAATATCGTGGAAACGGTATTCATTATCGTCCTCATAATCCATCCAGTCATAGCGGTCAAGGTTATAACGTACACAAAACATTTTGGGATAGTGGAAACCACCAAAATCTCTATTAACGACAATCTTCATATTAAGTTGCTCCCTTCATTTGATATATTTATTATAACATAACCCCAAGAGAAAGTCAAGTTAATTCTGTATAAAATATAAAGCCCGGACATTATAATTAACATTAGTTTAATAAAAAAAGAAAAGCCCCGAAGGGCTTTTCTTACTTGCGCGTGTAGGTGTTCGCACTCTTGCCGTTATCGACCTTGCGAACCTCGTCCGCCCACATAGCCCGCAGAGCGTAGTTGAGCTTGCCCTGCGTGAAGCCATCGGGCCACTCGTTGCGCTCAAACAGTTCCTTGGAAGTCTGTTCCTTGTCCGTCAAGGCGGCCATCAGGACATCATGTGCGGCGGCATAAACATCCTGATTAGCCTGCCGCTTGGCGGTCATGCGCTCATACTCGGCATTGATTTCGTTCCGCAGAGTTTCCATATCAGCGACCTCGCGGCCATTAACCATAGCGACAACCATCTCAAAAACGTTCTTCTTCATAGTGTGAATTTCCTTTCTGGTTTAGTGGGTTTTCCTTCCCTTTGATGTATTTATTATAGCACCAATCGGCTATAATGTCAAGTTAAGAGTTTGTTAAAGGGGCGTGAGCTGCACATGGATACATCAGCGATTTTTTCCGATGGCGAGCACTCACATCAGTAATCATCAATACGCTGCTATTGATTTTCCCTTGCCCCTTCAACATCTTTATTATATCACGATTTCCAAACTTTGTCAAGTTAAGATTTCGTGAAGTTTAGGGCGGTTTTCGTGTGCCTTTATCGCAACGCCGCGGAACTTTTTGCCCTCTCTCGTTCCCTTTCGTATATAGTATATCAAAAATTGAACTAAAAGTCAAGTAATTTCTATGTAAACTAAAATGTACGTGCGATTTAATTAACAAATAATTTATCAAATGAATAATCTTTAAAATACTTAGAATTATTATTTTGATTATTTAATGGCTCTCTAATCCTTAATCTAATTTGTTTTTTATCTCCAATATCTTCTATTGGAACAATTGCGATTAAATCGTAAGTTTGATTTACAAAAACAAAATAATCTACTTCTCCTACATAAGTAGATAAGTTTTTATTTGTAGTATGATTTGTAGAACTACGGGTATAACAGCAAATAGCACCATTTTGTTCTTCATTACAAGTTTTAACTTGTATTCTATTGAATTTACCATTAAATTCTGCTATCATATCATAGCGTTCATTATCTCCCCAAGGAATACAAACAGGGATATTATATTTTTGAAATTCATATAATGCTTTGGCTTCTGATAATTGACCTTTTGTTTTAGTATTCATATTATCACTCCTATGATAAATAAAAATTAAGGGCTGGCGTAGGAGCGCCTTATCTCATTAGTCGCGAACTAATGCTACCCCGTTGGTGGGGATGGTGGGAGTCGGACCCACCGTGCCGAAATTAAAAGTTTCGTGCCATACCGCTTGGCTACATCCCCATACCACTTGGCTACACCCTCATAAGTTTTGGGATTTCCTTTTCTCTCCCTCAACTGTAATTATTATAGCAGAATTAGAATGAAATGTCAAGTATTTAGAAGGTTAAAGGATTGTAAAATAAAATTGCCGTACAATTTAATTTACATTGATTTAAAATGAAATTAGGGAGATTAACGATCTCCCCAATTTGTGCGCTGACGTTTATGAATGATGTCTAAAAGAGCGCTAACCATAGCTTCAAGAGTTTTTCTATCTATTTCATCTTCTTCGGTATAGTCGGGATAACCACAATATTCTTTAATGTTACTAAGATTGCGGACTTCTGCAAAAATAAGCTCTGCGGCGATTTCAAGATTTGTCCTCATGAATCCTTCTCCCCCTTCATAACATTGCGGCAAATCTGCTTGCCCTCTTTGCGTTCGTGCTTCTTATTCTTCTTCTTCGCGGGCATAACGGAAGGGCGATAACCAACCCATAACTCACGATTCTGATTTTTCTTTTCGATAGAGGACATTGATTTTTCTCCCTTCTGGAAGTCTTTTAAGTCGTTTAATTCGTTGATAATTATAACATTTTTGCATGAGATGATGACTTCTATATTCGATATATTGTTCGCCTGAATCTACTTGATGATATATTGGAATATCATTTTCTAAAAATTCAAAAAATCCATTTTTATAATCAACTCGGCAATAGTCCATTTGTGTTCCCTCACTTTCTGGAATTATTATAGCATATTGGAGAGTAGAAGTCAAGTTAAAATTATGTTAAACGACGGGCCGGGCAATTGTTAAGGTGTGGTTAATTACCACACCTCATCAACTTCATACATATCACAACCGCAGTAAGGGTCGTAGTTAGTCTCATCTACATCATCGGGAATATCTTGATTCATCTGACAAGGTTCGTGACATTCCATGCAATCACCGTCACAGGTGGAAGGAATACCAAACTCTTCTGAACCTGCGAAAGTCACCGTGTTATCATAGTCGTCATAAATAACTTCATCAGCGACAAAGCGGTCGGCAGCATAGACAATAGTTGCATCGGAGGGCAGAGTATTCAGAATAGCCACCAATTCCTTAACAGTCATAATTCAAATCCCCTTTCTTTTTCTAAATATATAATAGCAGAAATTAAATACAAAGTCAAGTTAAGATTGCGTAAAATAAAATGCCCGTCCAATATAATTTACATATAATTAAAAAAAGGGTGATTACTCACCCTCTGTTATCGGTTCGGACACAAGAGCCTTAAAGCCCACCGTGTTAAGTTTCTTGATCGTCTGCTTGGCTGCGCGCTTGCGTTCCTTTTCCTTCTCGGCGCGCTCTGCCTTTTCCTTGCGCTTCGCCGCCTTGTCTGCGCGTTCGGCAAGCACAAGTTTCCAATCTTCGGCGGCGGCGTAACCGTCAAAGGGGATGTAACCGCCATTGCCGTCGCGCTCACCGCGCGGGATGCTCACCTTAATCACGGCAAACTTTTCATTGCCTTCGCTATCAACGATGGGGAGGGCGAGTTCGCTTGCGCTAATCGGGAGAATGTCGCTGATGGGGTTCACCGCGTCAATGACAGTTTGAAGAACCTGATTGCGGATTTCAGTTTCAAGGGATGCTTTGCTCATAGCGCTAATCCTTTCTGGTTTAGTGTTTTCCTTCACTTTGTAGATATATTATAACACGTTGCGATGAGAAAGTCAAGTAAACTTTTTATTAACTTTATCAATGTTGTCGGTTTCATAGGAATATTTATATACGGTTTTCCCAGTATCAATAATTATTCCGTCATAATCACTTGTTATTTTTTCGATGGGGTGATTTCCGCATATCTGAAAAAACTTGTTAATTGCTTGAAGCGCATTATTCGTCCACATTTGATTTTCTCCCTTCACTTTCTATAAATATAATACCATAATTTCTATAAAAAGTCAAGTAAAATATTTGTTAAATTCAATGGCCGGGGAATTTAATTAACATAGCTCTAACAAAAGAAAAGGCGGTTAGTCCGCCTTAACTATCTCCATAAGGATGTTAAAAATCTCGTTAGGTTCATACGCCGCGCCGCCCCATGTATTACGGTTTTTGTCCTCATCATCAAACAAGATACCCGCGCCGCACGTTTCCCATTTATTAACACCATATGAAGTGATAATAATTTCATCCCATTTAACACTTGGCAAATGGCGGGAAAGCCAAAACATTTTAGCATTTGTCACAAGTTCGTCATATTCAGGGGTTGAATACTTGGAAAGCCATGAAATAATCCCGATTTCGTGTCCCATTGCTTGCAAACGGTTAAGGTACCGCGCAAGTCTGGAAAGATTTACAAGAGGTTTAGCAATCTCATAAGGCGAAGGATCATAGGCATTGAGAGCGGAAAGCCAACCATTCACACCGTAAAGATTTGCAATCGTGCCGTCCATATCAAACCAAATTTTCATTCTTTTATTTCCCCTTTCATTTTCTGTATATAGTATAGCAAATTTTAGAGTATAAGTCAAGTTAAAAGTATGTTAATTTGAATGACCGGGTAATTTAATTAACATAGAAATAAAGTAAATGGTTTCCCATTTACTTCGCATCTGGAAGCACTCTGGCAATAAGTGCCTGCGCTTCACAAAGGTTATATTTATCTTCGGTAGACCATTCTTGACTTTCATCATTTAAAGCCATATAAACATAATCATACGCACGCAAAAGCATCTCAATAACTTCACTCATTTTCTTTGTTCTCCTTCCACCATTTATAAATTTCATGTGATTGAGCTATGATTGCTTCACGCTCATTATAACTAACATCATAATTATCTGTAAGAGCATAAGCAAGGGCAATTTCAAAAATTTCTTCTTCTGTTTCTGTTCCTTCAACTTCGTCAAGAGCATAGCTCCATTCATAATCAATGCGGTCTATTAACCACTCATCACAAGTAAAAGTCATTTCATACTTAATATTCAGCTCTTTCACAGCTCCCAGCTCCTCTCTTTTCTTAATTATATTATATCAGCTTCCCAGCTGAAAGTCAAGTTAAGAATTGGTTAATTCCAGTTGCCAGCTTGTGGGTTAGGTATATTAAACCAAGGTTAAGCGCGCTGCTCTTAACCCAAATTTTACATATACTTAACAAACCCATAACATGGATCATTTTACACAATTTTAACATTGTCTTAACCATAATTTAATCATCCTTTAATATAAACATAATATTCACCTCTTTTCCCTATATTCCATCATCTATAATTATATCGCTATTTGAAGCGAAAGTCAAGTTAAATGTGTGTAAATTAGAGTGTCCGGACATTGTAATTAACATAGAATTAAAGAAGGAGTTATCTCCTTCTTGTTTTTCTCGCGCTGACGCTGTGCTGATTAAATCTTGTGTATGCGCTTATCTGTCTATATTCGTTATATTCTTGTTCGGTTATTTCTTTCCCGAAAATTGCCATGCGCGTATGCTTTACGCTGGGCATTTTGCGCGCTTTATCGCACGCTTCAAGTAGATTATTCGCGCGAATTGCGAATTTAATTTCCGTGCTGTGACCTGTTCCACAATGACCGCGGTGGCACATTACCATAAAATACTTCATAAGATTAACCTCGCTTTCCTTTTTGTAAGTATATTATAGCATAAAAGAAAAGAAAAAGCAAGTTAATTGTTTGTTAATTGTAGTGTCCGGATTATTTAATTAACATAAATATCAAAAAGAAAAGTCGGATTATTCATCCGACTTAAAAAACTTGGTTTCCGTTATCGTGATAGTACCGTGGCGCTCACTGACGGCGGCGCCGACACAGATCATTTCCGTGTATTCAATGACAGTATAGGTTTCGTCATAGTTGAAGTTGGCGCAGATGAAGTCATGGGCATACATAAAGTTCATGATGCGCCTGATGCAATCATCTATTGTAGAAGTGGCGCAGATGGTGTCACAAGATTCGCTGTCATGGGCCACAAAAATGCGTTCGGGAACGTCAATTTGCATCGTGGGGACATAGTTGTTAGTGATCGGCATAGTGTGTTTACCTCTCTTTCATTTGATACCTAATTCTAACATATTTTTGAGAGATTGTCAATAGTTTTTGTATTAAGTGTTTGTAAAATACAATGTCCGGGTGGTGTAATTTACATTATCTTAAAATAAAAGGGATTAGCAATAAGCTAATCCCATAGTGCGCCAGCACAAGACAGAAATCTGATTGCAAGTACGCCCGATCTCCATTGCTTCTCGCTTGGTATTTACACGTTTGGACTTGTCAATGTAATAAATCCCTTCGCTGTACCATATGCCGCAATCGCCCTTATACGCTTTAACTGCGTTGATAGCCTCGCGCGCATCGCGTGTTTCGATGCCCTCTGTTGCGACTTGCCAACCACTTTTATAAGTGATGATTTTACCCTTTTTGAGAGTAAGACCGTCGTTATTAGTGAGCTTGCGGATAGTACGAATGTTAATCATGTTGTTTGCTCCCTTCGTTGTTTATGTATATATTATAAGGGATAGACTAATATTTGTCAAGTTAAATGATTGTAAATTACAAGTTCCGGGTATTTTAATTTACATAAGTATAATAAAAAAGGCGCTTATGCGCCTTCGGGGACAATCATCAGAAACCAGAGGCAAGGGGTTTCAATGCTCAAGCGGTCGGCAAGTTCGCGACCTTCACGACGGGTTGCAGTCAGGATCTGCTCCTTGGTGGTCATGTTCACTACAACATACTTCATTGTGGTATCCTCCTTTGCTTTGTTGAGTATATTATAGCATATAAAAACACTTTTTGCAATAGATTTGTATGTTAAGTGTTTGGAAAATAGATTGTCCGGATATTGTAATTTACATTATATTAAAAAAATAAGCGCTTGCGCGCTTACTTGTCCCAAAGGGTAAAGTTTTCATCTTCGATGTTGAACGTATAGTCAATCATCGGAATGTTGTACTGCCGTTCACCGTTAGCATCGTGGCCAACCATCACAATGGGCAAGGAAGTAAACCTTTCTCCCCAAATCTGTTCGTAATTCTTGAAAGTTTCCATCAGTTCTTTAATCGTCATTGTGTATTACCATCCTTTCTTTATCTTGTATATATTATAGCATAGAATAGTTGTATATGCAAGTTATATTTGCGTAAATTAGATTACCCGGATATTTTAATTAACATAAAAATAAAGGGGATTAAATCCCCTCTTTGAAGTTCGTTTCTTGAATGAACATAACCCGCGTTTCGTGGGCGTCAAGGTCGCGGTACTGAATCGCGGTCAAGGATTCGTCATAATCGAATCCTTCGCACAGATAACCACAAACCGCAAGCCGCACCATAGCGGCGGCAATGGCGTTGTTCATAGTGTCGCGCGCGGTAATGACCTCGTTGTTCTCGGTGATGACAAAAATGCTCTTCATAGGTTTAATCTCCCTTCATTTGATGTATATATTATACCATTTTGAATGTTAAGAAGTAAGCATGATATGGTTAAGTACCTGTAAAATAGACTGTCCGGGCATTTTAATTAACATAACGATAAAAAGAAATGCGGGTTAATCCCGCAAGTCTTTTTCGCTGATTTCTGTACTGCTTCCGAATAGTGTGATAATTGGGTCGTGGATTTTGTCCCGGTTAATCCAGAGGAAATCACGCGCGGCGCGAGTAGTATAGAAATACTGATAGGAAACAGTGTTGGTAGAGTTCACGATGTAATCAATGACGTACAGCGGCATGTTCATGATTGGAACCTCCTTGCTTTTGATGTACTTATTATAACATATATAATATGTATTGTCAATAAGTTTGATTGTTAAAAGTAGGAAAATTAGAATGCCCGGACTATGTAATTAACATAAAAATAAAAGGTTAGTTACCTAACCTTTACCGCGCTAACATACCACGGCAAACCAGTACAATTAGTACGGAAACGTGCGGCATTAAGCGCTTCTTCATGGGTAGAGTAATAGGAAGAACCTTGGAAACCGGTGACGCAAACGATAATGAACTTATACATTTTGAAATTGCCTCTCTTTCGGGGTTGATGTTGTTTTTCTTTGGAACAATTATATTATAGCAAATGAAAATGAAATTGTCAATAGTTTTGGGGTATTTAATATAAAATTAACATTAGTTTTAGGATGCGAAATTGAAATTGAAATGGTGATAAGTTAAAGGAAAGTAAAATAAAATTGCCGGATAATTTAATTTACATTTAATTAAAATAAAATTATGACGATGGTTAGTCGTCATAATTTTCATAAGGCTCCCAATCAAATCCATCTCGTAGTGCCGCGAGCATATGTGCTAAAGCACGGGCGTTGTGAACACTAACATCTCCATTGTCCCAAGGGAAACCATAAGTTTCCCATCGTCCATCCTCGTTCCAATCATTGTGCTCAACGGAAGGGTCATAAAGACCGCCATAGCAAGGACTGCCATAACTTCCATTATGACAAATAGCGTCACCGGTAAAACCTTCAAAAGTTATCATCCATCCGTGCTGATAATGAAAAACCTTGTCAATTTTAACGTCAAGTTCTCGGCAAGCATTTACAAGGTCAACAAGAGAATTAATATATGCGGCGTCAATCTGCTGAGTAGTGAAAGCAATTTCATTATTAGTCATATTATATTTCCTCTCTTTCATTTTCTATATATAGTATATCATATAATTTCGGGATTGTCAAGTTAATTGTTTGTAAAATATAATTACCGGGAAATTAAATTAAAATAAACTTAATAAAAGAGGATGTTAATCCTCTTTTACATAAAATGCGGGATACCTGCCAGTTTCGGGATTGCAATTATAAAAGCAAAACTCATTATAAAAGACATCAAAATTACGAAACATCCAACCGGGTTTGAGTTTTACGGCGAATTGTGAATCGGGACGCATGTTGCAAGGGACTATGATAAAAGACTGCTTGTTAGCATACATCTTGCGGGCGGTGGGTTTGTTAATCTTTTTCATATGATTACCTCATTTCCGGATTTTTATTTGTTCCCTTGGAACGATTATATTATAGCAAAATGATTATGAAATGTCAAGTTAAGTTTTAGGAAATTAAAAAGACCGGGCAAATAAATTTACTTGGTCTTAATAAAATTTCAAATTATAAATGTGTTTTCATTATCATTAAAATAGATTCAAATCCTTCTCTAATTAAATTTATTATAATATTTAAGGAAATATCAACTTCATTTTTTTCATCTAAATTTGTTTTAAATTCAGAATCAAATTATTCTAATATTTTATGAACTTTAATTAAATCAGAAATATCTCAATGATTGGCACAAATATATTATATACTCCCTATAGTTTTGAGATTTTTAATTTCTTTTTATTTATTATAACATGAATTGAAATAAAAGTCAAATTATGGGAATGTTAAATAAAACTCCCGGGTATTTTATTTTACCTTTTTTTAATTTGAAATATAGTTGACATTTCGGGATTTCTATGCTATAATGTATTTACAAATTAAGAAAAGGAAGGTATTTTGAAATGAATAGAAATTGCTATGTTGTTGAAATGAATTCCTCACTGGAAGGACTGTTTGAACAGTTGAATGATTATGGTTTTGATTACTTTTGGGATGATTTTTCACCCGCGCCCGGTTTTATAGAGATTTATGTTGATTACTATCCTCATGAGATTCGGGATTTGGAAAACATTTTCGCGCCGTATGTTTAACATACGGTTTTATTTTGAAATTATGTTAATTATAGGAACCGTATCGTTTAATTTACATAGTCTTAACTTTGGGATTTGAAAATTAAATTTAAAAAATAAAAAGGAATAATAAAATTAAAATGAAATTATGGGATTTACTTAAAGTAAATCCCTTGCATCATTTCATTAAATTCAGAAAATGAAATTTTCTCTTCTGAATTGGCATCATATTCCCACCAAAGTCGAACCTGTTCCTCATCTGTTAATTCATTCCATTCGCGCATTTTAGGATTTCCTCCTCTGTTCTTTTTCTATATATATTGTATCAAATTTAAAATGAAATGTCAAGTTAAAGGATTGTTAATTATAAAACTGGTGGATTTAATTTCTGTAACTTTAACTTGAAATTATACATTTTATATGATATAATGTATATATAAAAAGAAAGGAGATTTCGGGATGTTTATTACTGGTGGATTTTGGAATAATGTTAAGTGTTTGGGAATGAAATTGGTTATTGACGCAATTGCTACTATTCCAGTGTCTTTCTTTTATAATCACGTTCTTGCTTGGCATTTTAATTTGCCTGATATTGGATATATTGGAGTGCTGGCGGGTATAATTTCAATGGACGCGATAAAACTTGCGCAAGGAGTAACATTTAAGGTTTCAAAATAAAATTAACCGCGCAAATGCGCGGTTTAGTTTTGGGATTTATTTTTCTTTTATAATAATAATGAAACTTTTTTTGTTTGAAAATGGAATTAGGAAGTTAAGGGATTTTTAATTATAAAATCCGTCTACTTTAATTAACAAGAATTTAAAATGAAATTTGACAATAAAAATAAATTGCGCATAATTTTGTCATAATATAATTTTATTATTGCCCTTGCTTTTTCTTATATTTTTTGGTATAATAAATATAGAAAAAGAAAGGAGAGTTTCGGGATGCGACGTCAAGATTTAAGAAGGCGAAAAACTATTTGGTATAAAATAAAATTATGGTTTTTAAGGACCACTTTTCAGGATACTATTTATGTTTTAAAAATTGTTTTTTCTTGGGTGTTTGAATTTGTAATTACTGGATTAGCTTTTGTATTATTACTATTTATTATACCTCATTTCTTTCATTAGAAATGAGGTTATTATAATTAAAGCAATAATAATAAATGTTTAAGTAGTTGGTTAGCTTACCAGCTTGCTAATAATTTATACAACCTATCAATTCTGCAGCAGCTCGCACCAATTCGTAGCAGCTTGCCAGCTCGCCAATTCGCTAATAATTTATACAGCTTGCAGCAGCTTGCAGCAGCTTACCAGCTCGCTAATAATTTATATAGCTCGCCAGCTTGCAGCTTACCAGCTCGCCGTGCGCGCGAAGCCGAGGGTGGGCAGAAGCAGCTCGTCTAACCACCTGCCCGAAGCCGAGGCCATAGCGTAGCACAGCACGGCATAGCAAGGGCATAGCAAGGCTTTACACAAATTTAACATAAATTTCACCTTTTTTAACTTTTTAACATATTTTTTACACTTCTCCCATCCTCTATAGTATAGCATAGTTGTGTTAATTTCCCAACCTATTTGTGTTAATTATGAGTAAAGATGCTTGTTAAATGTGTGTAAATTAGACCGTCCGGAAAGTCTAATTTACACAGTTTTAATGTTAGTGGTGACTAACTAAATGTTAAAAAAAATTAACATGGCTTTCACCAAGTTGTGATCTTCATTGTTAAATTTTCTTTCATTTTAGGCGCTTGGGCGGGATTACGCCCTCCCGATTACAGTTCGTACCGACCGCAGTATTTGCTGCCAACGGCCTTCAAAGTGTTGCGGATAATTCAATCAGCACCTTCGAAGAAGTAGATGATGTGAACCAAAGTCCGCTTGCGTTCGACCATGCAACCGAAGGCATGTATGCAAGCTATCAGAGCCTTATCAAACTCTTTAGTGTTCACAATTCTCATCTTAATGACCATGTTCATTCCTCTTTCTGTTAGTTGGGAGAGGGCTTACGCCCTCTCCATCCTTGCAAGGTAGTTGGTGACTGTTTTGAGCGTGAACCGCTCAGCGGCGTGGTACAGAGCGCTCAGGTTGTAGCGGTGGAACGCTTCGAGCAACTCGCTGCCCGGGCCGTCGAAGTCGTACAGGTCGAAGGTCTCGATGCTCGCGCTCAAGTCCTCAGGGTGGCCGTAGAAGAACAGCGTCGCGCTGCGCTTCTCAGGCTTGATGTCGAGGTGGCCGAACTCGCCGTACCAGTTGTCAGGGTCAACCTCAAAGTGCATGGAAAATTCTGCCATGCAGAAGTTCTCATCGAAGAACAGGGCGCCGGAATTTTCCTTGGAGACGTTGTAATTGCAGATGTACATGATTAAAACCTCTCTTTCATTTTGTCGGTTGGCGGAAAGGTGAGGGCTTACGCCCTCACCTTGTGCAGATAGTAGCGCAGGCTGTGCTGGTAATGGCGCTCAAAGTAGCGCAGGCTGCGCTGGCAGTCCTTGAAGGCCTCGCGTGCGGTATCGGCCACCCACAGGAAAGTCGTTTTGCTCTCCCATTCGGTCAGGTCGGTGACCTCGATGATCCATCCCATCGGGGACTTCTTCATCGAGAGTTCAAAGTTTCCGCTCGCGCTGTCGCTGCCGTAGTCGAAGGTGTAGTGGTTGGCGCTGATCTTCTGGATGTAAAGGTTCTTCATGATTGTCTCCTCCTTATTATTGGTTGTTATTGGGATGGTGAGAGGGCTTGCGCCCTCTCACGGTTGATTAAACGCTCGTGAAGTGGTACTCGGCGTAGCAGTTCACCATGCGGTCGCCGCACCGCAGGTAGGTCATCGCGGTCCGGTAGTCCATGTACTCCGGTACCTTGATAGCAATGCCGAACAACTTGAGTTCGCGCTCGTCGCCGTAGGGATTGCCGAACCCGTCGGTCGTGACTACCTCGTAGCCGGAGCCAAGGCGCTGGAACCCGTACAGGTTCCAGTTGTACCGCAGCACGCGCTCGGCGTGCTTGAGAATCTGCTCGGCGTCCTGCGCGAGCTGGGCGTAGATGATGATGGTGTTGAACATTTCAATATCCCCCTTTTATTTTGGTCGTTGTTGGGATGGGTGAGGGCTTGCGCCCTCACTCCTCGGTCACGAACTTCAGCCGCATATCATACCGGCTGTTGTTCAGGCTGCCCACGTTGTGGCCGTGGAACTTTGCGGACAGGTAGTTCTCCCACGCTTTCGCGTAGGGCGCTTGCGGACGGCTGTAGTCGGCTGGCACATCCTTGAGAGCGAACTCGCACTCAACCGCGCACAGCGGAGTCCCGAAAGTGCGCTGCATCTCAACCTCGCCGACTCGGGTCAAGGTGGTGCAATTCGTATGCACCTGCAGGGCAGGGCCGAACTCGGTCACTGCATCCAGTACGGCGTCCTTGACATAGAACACTACGCACATCCTGTCAGGGACAGGCGTCTTGGCCTTGCCCCGCGTGCCCTTGATGGTGGCGTTCATGGCGAATACGCTGGCCGGGCTGTCGGTCACATACATGATGGCCGACTGTTGCGGGTCGGTGTGCTTGTCCGCTTTGGTCGAGACAAAGCGCGCATGGTGGCGCTGGCCGCCGAGTTTGTCCTCAACCATAACAACGCCGTTCTCGTTAGCGAATTGGGCGAGAATTGCGATGGCGGTTTCAACGGATACGATATGGTCTTTCAACATGGGAATCTCTCCTTTCAAAATGGGGCATAGCAATGCCCGGTAGGTCGTTGGGGTGTGTATGCCCGAACGCTGGAAGCGTCACAAGGGCATACGTCGGGTATGTGACGAGTTACCAGCATAGTTCGCATTACGCGTATGGGTAGGGGGAAATCCGTTGCCCGTACTTTACGCAGTTCCCCTGCCATGGGCACACGGGTAGTGTGGTGACAGGCTCCTTGCCTCAACGGGTTTCGCGCGTTTATGCGCTTGTGCTGGTTTCAGTTTTCAAGGTTCGTGTCGGCGTTTCCCTCACCGGCAAAGCCATTGTAACACGGCAAGCGGCAAAACGCAATACGGGGCGGCAGAATTGGGATTTTTGGCGGCTTTCGCTCTCCAAACCCCCCACACTCCCCATTTTCCACACCCTGGTTCAAAATAAAATCCCCTCGGCTCTAAACGCACTCAAATACTTGACAATTTTAATAAAATGTGATAAAATACATAATGAAGGAAGTTGTATCTCTTAACGGAGATGTAAATATGAAAAAGAAATACTCACTCGACTACTCTATTGAACGTGACTGGGACCGTCTTCACGCCGTTGAAGAGATTTTAGACACGCTAGATACCAAACCTACCAATTCTGAATTAGAACAAATGGCCTCCTACATCTTATATGGGAAAGATGAAAATGGAAAAAACGCAGTGCAACGTGGCGAAACTACCGACTCCAATAAACGCTATAATAGCTTTCAGCGCGCCGCAGATAAAGTCCAATCGCTTGATGAAATTTTAGAAAATCCACTAAGTGACCAATAGGCTCTCCAATCGCTAGAATCTAGATACATTTACACAAAGAAAAAACCCACTATACATCGCCCCAAATATGATAAAAAAACTGGCGAACTTATAGATCCGGGCGATTCTGAAATTCCTGGAATGCAAGAACTTTGGGATTGTATTGATCGCCTAGACCACGTAGTAGCAGTAAACGAAGGCAAAATTCCTCCTGACGAAAATACTCAAATTTTTAACGATTCATATCGCCTTTACCAATTAAAGCATTCCCTCATAGATATTCGCCGCCACCAATACTACCTTAAAGATGCCTACAAGCCCACCTTGCACTTTCTTGCTTTAACCCCACCAAAAGCCCAAACCTATAACTGGGATTCTGATTCTTTTTATTGGATGCCGCTTTCTCAATGGCAAGACCGTGTTAATAATGCTCTCCTACATACCATAAGTAAAAATTTAGAAGATTACGAAACTCGTGAAAACCCAATTACAAAAGAAATTGAAGTAAAATGGGTGGTAAGGCGGCACACATTTGATTGGGAAAACCCATCCCACATTAAGGCATTAATAAACAATTATTCAGCAATTTATATGGAACTGGGCGAAAAATTGGATAGTTGGGGCCGCACCCTTATCTACGACTTTGACCGCTACTTTGATATGGCTGGCTTTACTCCAGTGCGCGAATACATCCTAACTCGCAAAATTGACCGAGCCTCCTATACCGAAATTCGGGAAGAACTGCAAGAAAAATATGGCCTAAAATATAATGAAATCCACATATGTACCATTCTTGCTAAAGAAATCCCCGAAAAGATTGCGGCGGCCGCAACTAAACATCGTATGCTTCTTACCGCACCAATGGGCGAACGCAAACGTTGCTTCACCTGCAAAAGATGGTTGCCGCGAAACAATTACTTTTTCGCCACTAATAACAGCCGCAAAGATAAATTTGCTTCTAATTGTAAAGAATGCGAAAAACAAAAAAGAATAGCAAGAGGAGGTCAGTCCGCATATGACAGACGAAATAAAGATGCGAAAATGCTTGAAGTGCAAGCAGGAGAAACCAATTCATGAGTTTCAATACACTCCATCCAATTTCTTTCCTTCTCATCGCTCTCAAATTTGCACATCCTGCCTAGAACTAATGGTTCATCAGGATAATATGGGTGAAGTTGATAGACTTTGCCGCTGGCTTGATGTGCCCTTTGACCTTAATAAATGGACGCAGTTATACTCTATACATAAAGACCATACATTAACCGCTTACTTCAATACCTTACTTGACGAGCACTATCAAGCTCTTCAATGGGTCGATGAAAATGAACGATGGCGGCTTGCCCGAAACGAAGGCACCATTGATGAAGAAATTGAAGCTCTTTCTGAAGCGAAAGTCCGCAAATTGAAAAGGACTTGGTCGCCTTCATATTC
>JAEEGL015926203.1_pt1 | contig 17432 bp, 17 predicted proteins | sample 9134231 | NCBI WGS metagenome assembly JAEEGL01 (sample SAMN16246548, study PRJNA631951) | gut metagenome | biome: gut microbiome; feature: rumen; material: fiber-attached | host: Bos | place: Iran: Karaj | collected 2018-10
GCTTCTTCTATAGGATTTAAGTTCTCTCTTTGGATATTTTCTATTAGAGCTATTTCCATCATTTCGTCATCATCGAAATCGCGTATTATAGCTGGTATTGTTTCTTTTCCAGCCATTTTAGATGCTCTAGTTCTTCTTTCACCAGCTATTAATTCATATCCTTTAATACTCTTTTTAACTATTATAGGTTGAATTACTCCGTGTTCTTTAATACTTTCAGCGAATTCTAAAAGGGATTGCTCATCAAACTCTTTACGAGGTTGATAAGGATTACTTCTAATCTCTGTTAGGGGTATTTCAACAATATCGCTTGATTCTTTTGCTTCTTCAACAATTGTTTTTTCAAATTTGTCAAAGTCGATTCTTTCGTTAGAAAATAATTGTTCTAAGCCTTTACCTAGTGCTTTACTCATTTCTACTAATCACTTCCTTTGCTAAGTTTTGATATGCTAAGGTTGCTCTACTAGTTGGATCGTAATCACTAATTGGTTTACCATGACTTGGAGCTTCTACTAATCTTACTAATCTAGGGATTATTGTATTAAACACTTTATTTTTAAAGTATTTTCTTACCTCTTCTATTACTTCTAATCCAATGTTAGTTCTTCCATCAAGCATCGTCAATAATACTCCTTCTATTCTTAGTTCTGGATTCATATTTGATTGAACCATAATAATCGTATTTAGTAATTGACTTATTCCTTCTAGCGCGAAGAACTCACATTGAACAGGAATTATTACAGAATTGCTAGCCACTAGTCCGTTCATAGTAGATAAACCAAGTGATGGTTGGCAATCAATGATTATATAATCGTAATTATTTTGTTCTTCCATTAATGCGTTTTTCAACTGTTCATTTTGCCTAAACTCAGGATTTTCTAACATCTTTTTTACGAATTCAACATCAATACCTGCCAAATTCAAAGTCGATGGAATTATTGATAGATTCTTATATTTTGTTTTTATTATAGCTTCTTTAGCTGTACATCCTCCTGTGATTAGATCGTATACATCATGTTTAAAATCTCCATTATTATATCCTAAACCTATAGAAGCATTACCTTGGGGATCTAAATCTATAAGTAGTGTTTTCTTACCTTCTTTTCCTAAAGCTGCAGCCAAATTAATACTTGTTGTAGTTTTACCTACTCCACCTTTTTGATTTACAAGTGAAATTACTTTTGCCATATTGAACCACCTTTTCATGTTATATATTCACTCAATTCATTTTATCATATATAGGTCAAAAAGTCATATTATTTATATAATTTTAAATTAGAAAAAGAATAGTTTCTAATAAAAAAAGAAGATTATTTATCTTCTTTTTCTCCTTCATCTTCTCCTGTTACATTTTTTGCTATAGCATCTTCTAGTTCATCTAGGTTCATTTTGCTATAACCTTTGATTCCTCTATCTTTTGCTTCTCTTTTTAAATCTTCTAATCTTGCTTCTCTAACGCTTCTATCTTCAGCATTTTCAACTTCTTCTAATGAATCAATTGATCCTGTTTCAACTATATGTTCTATTTGTTCTTTTGTAATTGTTTCATATTTCATCAATGCATCAGCAAGTAATAAAACTAGAGTTTCATTTTTTTCAAGAATCTTTTTAGCATCTTTATAACATTGTTCTAAGATTTTGCTTACTTCTTGATCAATTTCTAATGCAACTTGGTCTGAGAAGTCACGTGATTTTGCATAGTCTCTACCCAAGAATACTCCTTCTTGCTTTTCTTCTAGTTGAATAGGTCCCAAATCACTCATACCATATTCTGTAACCATAGAACGGGCAATTTTTGTAGCACGTTTTAAGTCATCTGATGCTCCAGTTGTAATTTGTCCTAAGAATGTCTCTTCTGATGCTCTACCACCTAATAAACCTGTTATTTGGGCAATTAATTCCTCTTTAGTCATTATGGCTATTTTTTCTTCTTTAGGAAGCATCATAGTATATCCACCAGCCATACCACGAGGTATGATAGTAATCTTATGAACTTCTTGTGCATCTTGTAATTTTAAGCCAATAACTGCATGTCCTGATTCATGGATAGCAACTAAGCGTTTTTCTTTTTCAGTAATTCTTCTAGATGTTTTTGCTGGTCCAAGTAAAACTCTATCGGTTGCTTCATCTATCTCAGCCATAGTTATTCTATCTTTGTCTCTTCTTACAGCAAGTAACGCTGCTTCATTTAGTAGATTTTCTAGGTCTGCTCCACTAAATCCCGGAGTTCTTTGAGATACATTTCCTAAGTTAACTTCATCATCAAATTTTTTGTTTTTAGCATGTACTTCTAATATTTCTTTTCTTTCTCTAGAGTCTGGTAAACTTACTGTTACTTGTCTATCAAAACGTCCAGGTCTTAATAAAGCAGGATCAAGTACGTCTGGTCTATTAGTAGCGGCAATTACGATTATTCCTTCATTAGCACCAAATCCATCCATTTCTGTTAATAATTGATTTAGTGTTTGTTCACGTTCGTCATGGCCACCGCCAAGTCCTGTTCCTCTTTGACGTCCAACAGCATCTATTTCGTCAATAAATATTAAGCATGGTGCACTTTGTTTTGCTTGCTTAAACATATCTCTAACACGTGATGCTCCGACACCTACAAATAGTTCAACAAAATCAGAACCACTTATGTAGTAAAACGGAACGTTCGCTTCACCAGCAACTGCTTTAGCTAGCAAAGTTTTACCTGTTCCTGGAGGACCAACTAGTAGTACTCCTTTAGGAATTCTTGCTCCTAATTTTTGGAATTTCTTTGGATTTTTTAAGAAATCTATTAATTCTTTTACTTCTTGTTTTTCTTCTTTAAGTCCTGCTACATCTGTAAATTTGGTATTTCCGCCATCTTCACTTAGTTTAGCTTTACTACGACCGAAATCCATTGATCTATTATTTCCTGACGCTAGTTTATTAAACATTATATATGCTACTATGACTAGTATTAACAATGGAACTACATTTACAAAGACATATAAGAAATCATTTGAGCCTGGGTCTTTATTAGTCTCGTACTTCTTTATTTTATTCTCTTCTATATACTCTGTAATCTTAGAAACTTCTTCTGATATTACTTTTGATTTAAAAGATTCGTTCTTTCCATATGTAGATAACTTTCCTTCTACGTAGTATACATTATCACTGCTCTTTGGAGTTATTGTGATTTCTGTTACTTTCTTTTTATTAATTTCATTCATCAATTCACCTGTGGTTAATTGATTCACTTTATTATTAGCAATATTCATTATAAACATTGTTGCAATTAATACTGCTGCCAAAATTATATATGGTAGCATGGCCATATAGGCATTTTGTTTTTTCTTCATTGTTTTTCTTCTTCCTTTCATTATTCGTAAAAAACTAATAATACCTTAGTATTATATCATATTCTTCGTTATTTGCTTTATCAAATTGTGATTTTTTTAATCCTGGTAACCATATTATAGTATTATTGTTATCAACTACAATTGGTTCGCTGTCCCTTTTTTCCGGTTCAATTTTACTATCAATATAAATATCTTTAATTTTTTTTGAACCGATACTATTTTTTATTACCATTTTATCCCCTGGTTTTCTGGTCCTGGCATGTAATGGTAATTTTATTTCTTTGCTATTTAATCGGATATAGTAATTACTTTTTTCATCACTTTTTTCTATTATATCTATATAATGGTTATTAGGTAATACAGTATGTTTTTTTATTTCAATATCATACTCTTTTTTTTCTTTAATACCTTTTCTAATATATAATTCATTATATCTTTTATTAACAACTAATCCATTAGGTAAATTTAAGGATAAGTTAGGTTCTTTATTATGAATAATATTTATTATCATAGAAATATGTTTATCATTTACTAAATACAAGTTGTCTGGATAGTTAATATCTAATAACTTTTTAATTATATTTTCAAGTATTAAATCGTCTATTTTATCTATATTATCTAGATTTAATGAATTATTTTCATATCTTTTTATAAATTCTTTTGAAGTTTCTTTTAAGACATAATTATAATATTTTTGTAATTCTTGATTAAACTTCAAATATTTTAAGTGAACTCGAGGATTTTCTTGTTTTAGAAATGGTAATACTTTATGTCTATATCTATTTCTTGTATACTTAGACGAACTATTTGTTTGGTCTTCAACATAAGGTATATTATTTTTCTCATTATATTGATCTATTTCTTCTTTTGTTGTATAGATTAGCGGCTTGATAATTTGATATCCACATTTGGGAGTGACCAAATCAAATCCAGAATATCCTTTAATATCTGAACCTCTTGTTATACGCATTAATATTGTTTCAATCAAGTCGTCTCCGTGATGTGCTGTAAAAAGATATTTTGCTTGATACTTGTTTATTATTTTTTCGAAATAATCATATCTTTTTTCTCTTAATTCAGACTCGTTAAAATCTTTGTTATTAGATTTTTTTGGAAATTTGATTGTTTCAAAAATCACATTTTTTTCTTTGCAATATTTTTCTATTATTTTCGCTTCTTCATTACTTTCTTCTCTTATATTATGATTAATATGTGCTGCAATAATTGTTATTTTTTTATTTAATTTCATTAACAAATCTAATAAACACATTGAATCTTTTCCTCCAGATAGACCAATTACTACCGAATCTCCAGGTTTTAAAAGTCTCTCTAGATAATTAATAGTTTCTAACATTTGTTCTCCCTCTTTAGAGCGTATTTTAACTTATTATAATTATAAATACAATATTTATTTTATTTTTAAGATGGATTCTATTAAGTTTTTAAGATCACCATCTAATATCTTATTACTTTCTGATGTTTCAAAATTACTTCGATAGTCTTTAACTAGTTTATATGGTTCTAAAACATAACTTCTTATTTGACTACCAAAATCTATATTAGTGTTTATCCCTTTTAAAGCTGCTATTTCTTTTTCTTTTTTTTCTTGTTCTAAAGCAAATAATTTGCTTTTTAACACTTTCATAGCTTGTTCTTTATTTTGTAATTGACTTCTTTCATTTTGACAGGTAACTACTATTTTAGAAGGATAGTGCGTTATTCTTACAGCAGATGGTGTAGTATTAACTCCTTGACCTCCGTGTCCACTAGCACAATATACATCTATTCTTATGTCTTCTTCTTTTATATCTATATTGATATTTTGATCTATTTCTGGAACTACAGATACTGAAGCAAATGATGTATGTCTTCTTTTGTTAGAATCAAAGGGAGATATTCTTACTAATCTATGAACTCCTTTTTCACATTTTAAATAGCCATATGCAAAATCGCCCTTTATGTGAACTGTAACAGATTTTAATCCTGCTTCATCTCCATCTTGGTATTCTAAAACTTCATGCTTATAATCCATTTTATCGCAAAATCTTTCATACATACGTAGTAGCATTGAAGCCCAGTCACAGCTTTCAGTTCCTCCAGCACCCGGATGTATTTCAAGGTAGCAATCATAATTATCATATTCGCCATTAAGCAATGTGTTTATTTCTAAATCTTTTAATAAACTATCACAATCATTAATAGCATTTTTTAAATCTTTCAAAATCTCTTCTGAATATTCTATTTCTAGTAATTCAATTATTTCTTTATTTTCTTTAATATCTTTGGATACTTTATTATATAAACTTAATTCTTTTTTTAATGTACTCAATTCTTTGTTAACTGCATTAGATTCTTCAATATTATTCCAAAAGTCTGGCTTTTGCATTAACGTTTCTAATTCTAATATTCTTTTTTCTTTTGATGATACGTCAAAGAGACCTCCCTAAATCATTAATCTTTGTTTGTTGCTTTTCTAATTGTAATAATAGTTCTTTAATATCCATTATTTTCACCCATGTGTAATATATCAAAAAAAAGAAGATAACTCAATCGTTTTCTTCTTTCCAATATATGTGTATATATTTATTATTACGTAATCACATTTTAAAAGGTTTTAAGCACCCTAGAGCTTTAATTAACAAATAATAAATATAGGATTGTTATGTATTTCTTTTATTTTCTTTTATATTTCTCTAATATCCTCTCCTTTCATGATTAAATAATACATTTGTTATGTGAAAATTATGTGATGATTATTAGAAAAAATAATGTGATAAAAATAGCATGAAGATTGATATAATTAGTAAGTTTGTTGTATAATAATATTATACTAGGAGGTGATTCATGAATAGTTATAAAAAGAAAAGAGCATTATTAATCAAAAATATATATCCTGTTGTAATATTATTTTGCGTACTAGTTTTACTAGGAATAGGATATGCTCAAGTTTCCGATGTTAATCTGAATATTACTGGCGAGGCAGTGGCTAAAGGCGAAGAAGGAATATTTATAACTGGGGTTACTTATGATAGTAGTAATATTGCTAATCCTAGTGATTCAACTATAACAAGTACTTATTTAACTACGATGCAAAGTACTATTAATTTAGGAAATGATCTTAATTCAACTATTACATACAAAATTACAATTCGTAATAATACTGATGAACCTGCTATATATAATGATGCTATTTATGATCCTGATTTAGGTTATGATAATAATGATATAGAATATATTGTAAATGGTATTACTCATGGAGATATTTTAAATCCAAATGAAAATGTTGAATTTACTATAACTTTCAAATACAAAGATTCTTTATCACAAGTGTCTAATAGTATTTTAAATTCTTATATTAATTTTAAATTTGATGAATCATCTTATGTTGCTAGAATTGGTAGTACATACTACCAAACATTAAGCGCTGCTGTTAATGCAGTTCCTACAACTAATGTTCAAACTAAGGTTGAATTATTAAAAGATACAAGTGAAAAAATAGTGGTTGCCGCTAATAAAAATATTCTATTTGATTTTAAAAATAATGTTTTAAGTAGTAACGGAACAAATAACGTTATTAAAAACGCAGGAACGATTACAATTACTAACGGAACTATTAGGAGTACAACTCCATCAAACGGAGCTGTTAATAACGATCCTTCTGGTGTTATATACATGAGTGGTGGCAGAATAGAAATGACCGCTAATGGTGGAAAACAAGCTTTATATAATGATAAAGGTATTGTTAATATAAGTGGTACTTCTTACTTATACTCTGTTGGAAATATAAGAGCAGCAGTACAAAATGTTGCTGGAGGAACAATGAGTATAACCGGAGGAACTATTATTGCTACTAATTTTAGTGGACTTGTTAATGATGGTACTATGACTATTGGAACTCAAGATAGTGATGTAAATGTAAATTCTTTAATAATACAAGGTACAAATTTTGGTATTGATAGTTCTACTAGTTATAATTTTTACGATGGTAAAATAAAAGGAAAAAATAATCCAGTTAATGATGTGAGTAAAATTATTGATATAGAAACAGGAAGTAATATAGTAAACTCAACAGAAGCAATTGAAGGAGATACTTACCATACTTTATTCTTAACTACTTCTTCAGTACATACAGTATCATTTAATCCAAATGGTGGTACTGTATTAGAGCCTACTAGAAATATAGTTAATGGTGATGTTATAGGTACCTTACCAGTACCTACTTATCAAAATCATAGTTTTGATGGGTGGTTTACTTCTATTGATGGTGGCAGTGAAATTTCAGCTAATACAGTAATAAACGATGATATTACATTTTATGCTCATTGGTCTTCTACTATAGTCGCTAGAGTAAATGGTACGGATTATAATTCAGTTCAAGAAGCATTTAATAATGTACCAAGTAATGGCGAAGAAACTACTGTAACCATTCTTAAAAACGTAGAAGAAAACGTTACTGTAGATGTTGGAAAAAACATTGATCTTGATTTACAAAGCTATACTTTCAAAAATTATGGAGATGCAGCTGTAATAGAGAATAAAGGTACTATTAAGATTAAAAATGGTAATTTTACTTCAAACGCTGATACTAGTTTAATTAATAATAATAATGGAGGCAGATTAATTATTACCGGAGGTAGACTAATTGCAACGGGAACAAGACAAGTTATATATAATAATGCCGGGGGTATAGTTGAAATAAGTGGAGATGCTTATTTAAGTTCGACAGCTACTGGTGTTCCAACTGCTAATGGTGTAAGCTTAAATAGAGCTACTGTACAAAACTTAAAAAATGGTACTATAAGTATTACTGGAGGAACCATAATTGGTATAAATCAATCGGCAATATCAAACGAAGGAGTTATGACAATTGGGATTAAAGACGGAATAATAAGTACTACTAGTCCAATAATCAGAGGTAATACATATGGTATTGAAAGTACTAAAACTCTAAAAATATATGATGGTAAAATAATGGGTATTACTGGCGCTATATCCGGTACAGTAAATGAGATTGAAACAAATTCTCAACTTGTTGATGGCACAGAAGTAATAAACAATAATACATATTTTACTAAGCATTTAGAAAACAATTAAAAATCCAAAGTTACTTTGGATTTTTTTGATTATATATTTGTTTTAATAATATTATAAGCGTTACTATTACAAGTATTATACTTATCCATTGATTTACAGATAATATAATATTTAAATGAGAGTATCTTAAAAAGTCTAATAAGAATTTTGCTATTGCTCCAATAATTATAGTGTATTCTATTATATATTTGTTTTTATATTTATTATACACGGTGTTTATTATTATAAATATTATTAAGAAAACTATTGACTCTAGCAATTGTATTGGAAACAATTTGACTTTTATTATATCTGGATAATAGACATATAGTGGTCCATTATAGGGTATTCCATAACAACATCCTGCGAAAAAACAACCGAGTTTAGATATACTATATATTAAAGGGATGCTTATAATATATCTATATTTTATTTCTTTTACCTCTGATATTTTTTCATAGATTAATACTGCCGCAATTAAACCTATTGCTCCTCCATAGCTGGAAAAACCTAAACTTAAGAAAGATAAATCTTTAACTGGCGAAGTAATATAAGATAATATTAAGCCTCCAACTAAAGTAAAAGGAATAACCATTGTTGTTGATAACCATAAAAGCCTTTTATCTACTTTATCTTTCTTCAAATAGTAAAATGCATAGATAATTGCTATTAATAAAGATAATAGTATACAAGTCATATAAATGTTAAAAGGAAATTTTTTTATTGTCATTATTATTACTCCTTTGTTAATAATTAAAAAGTCTAATATTATTAGACTTTTTTATTTATATATTCATCGGCAAGTACTAGCAAGTTGTCTGCACATTATTACCAAAAGTATAAGTCCTATTATAGCGAGAATTGTTAGAACTATATAAACTATCATAAGTACTTTACCAAAAATATTTTGAGGATATTTTATTCTAACATATACCATAATTCCTATAGCTGCTAGTGGTGATAGCATACCTAATATTTTCCCTAATCCAGGTATAAATCCAAAAACAAATCCTCCTAAGAAATATAACAATAAAGATACTATACAAAGGTTATTAGCCATTTCAGTCTCTTTAATTTTTAATAAATCTTCTTCACTAATCTCGCTATTATTATTATTAGTAATTTCATATGAGCCTTTTAAAGGATTGTTCTCTTTTACTTCTTCTTTAGATTCAGGTACATCATCTATCTTATTTTTTTCAACCTGCTCTTTTAAATTATTGCCGCAATTAGGACAAAAGTTTAATGTCTCATCTATTTCTTTTCCACATTTAGAACATACCATAATTATCACCCTTTTATTATAAGAATTATATCATACAATCATATTATTTTCATTTGCATTATTCTGTGGATAACTAAATATTTATTCACAGAATAATAATAGGTTTATTATTTAATACTATTATATTTTATATAGCTTTTTATTAGATCTTCATCCATTAAGTTATTAGGTAATTCATTTAGTTTAAAGAATTTTAAACTCTTTGTTTCAGAATCGCCTTTCAAGGCAGAATAATCTTTTATATTAACGTTTACTAAATATAAAGATGTATTATTATAAACAATATCACCATTTGGATAACTATTCTTTCTTGTTTCTCCTGATAAAGTATCTATTAATATCAAATCATTTGGATCTATTTTTATACCTGTTTCTTCATAAGCTTCTCTAACTGCTGTTTCTCTTAGATTTTCACCTAATTCCTGGCATCCTCCAGGTAAACACCATTTATTTCTGTCTTTTCTTTCTTGTAATAGTATTTCATTATTATAGTTTTTAATAATAATTGCTGAACCAGTTTGAATAAAAGGAATATGAGATATTCTTTCGTCTAAAGACATTCTAAATAAAACAGGGTATCCTCCATACTTTGAACTAAAACTTTTTAGTTCTTCTTCATTCATTTTTTCTACTAATTCAACAAATTCTTCATGACTATAATCTCTCATTTGTTTATAATTCATATTAATTCTCGCTCTCATTTAAAATTAAGTATTTATATATTTCGCCCCAATTATTAACATTTATTACTCCCTTTTTGTCTTCTTTTGGAGAAGCATTGTTTTTCATATATAGCGCTATTATATTTTTATCGGCGGCATTTTTACAAATATCTTTATCATCATCAATTATATAATCTACTTTTTCGGATATTAATCTATCTATTTTATGATGCTCGTTATTAAATATTTTTATATTATTTAGTCCTATGGTATTCAATTTTTCTATTGCTATCTCAGTTTCTATATCATTTCTTGATGTTACAACTATTATTTCGAATTTTTCTTTTAATTTATTCAAGACTATTTCTGCGCCAGTCATAAAATTAGCAGTTTTTAATACTTCAAGAGAATTCTCTTTGTAAAATTTTTTGAATTCTTCTTCACTCCAATTGTATCTTTTTTGAAATATACGTTGAGTATTATCAATTATGTTATCTTTTTTATAGTTTTCCACATCATATATTTCTGTATACACTCTATATAAGTTTTCCGAATCAAATACTACTCCATCTAAGTCTAATGCTATTTTTTTCATATTAGTAACTCCTTGTTATTTTAGATTACTAGCAATTTTTGACAAATCACCATTTAAACATTTTATATTCCAACCTATTATCTCATCTTTGTAAGGTTCATAAATATCATTTAGTAAGAATACTTTTTTATTAAAGTAAAAGCCAAAAGCTATTTCTGCAAAGCTATTAGGACCAATATAGTTTTCTATCCCATTTTTGGTAACATTAACTATTAATATAGCTTGATTATCGGGATTAGATATTCTATCAAAATGTGCTCTTGATGCTATTACTTTTTCTAGTCCTTGCATACATTCAACTGGTAATAACACATTATATCCCATTTTTTCTAATTCATTAGATATTTCTATTATTTTATCTTTAACTTTCATACTGCCACATAATACAGTATTAATCTTTTTTTACGCATATATTATTACTTATAAGGTATTATTTATTTGATCTAAAAGTTCTTGCTTTTGGTCAGTATTATAATATCCTTCTATTTTTCCTATGAACTTCTTATTATTAAATATTAGTAGTGAAGGCAGTATATTAATATTATATTTTTCTTTTGTTAGAGAACTTGCTTCCATTTTAAAGTATTTAGTATCCTTTGGCATATTAGAAGTTATTTCTTTGATTGGGATTGATTTTATTAAACATTCAATCGTTTCTTCTTCATAAGCTTCAATAAGTGTTATACTTTCGCCTAGTTTTTTTTCTAATTCTTCTTCAGTTATTATAAAAAATTCTGATAATGGTGTTGCTCCATATCTATCCACAAACAAGTCTTTAGTTGTTCGGGGGTCATTTTCTATTTCTTCATTTATTTTTTTATACTCTTCTTCAGTATAAGCTACTTTTAAAGCTCCAATTGGACAATGGCTTTCACAAGCACCACAACTAATACATTTATCATTATCTATTTCTATTGTTTCTTTTTCTTCATTCCAATATAAATCCCCTGTAGGACATACAGCTATACCTCCACACTCTTTGGCATTATCACATATTTTATAATTTCTTAAAACTGCCATATTAATTACTCTCCTTTTTTATATACTGCGTATCTAAATACATCATCAAAGCATAAATTTGTTAAGAACTTTCTTGATTCAAGTATCTTTTCGATTTTATCAAGCATTTGCTCTCTTTCCTCTTCTGTCTCCGGAACATGTACTTCAGCCCACCATGAAAGCATATCTTCTTTAAATTCTTCACGAGAATTATATGGTATCTTATCTACCGCTCTATCACATAGTATTTGTTTATAACCATTCTCTTTTAATACTTTATCGATTAATTCATTAGATTTTTGAGTTCTAATACCATGTTCTTCAATTGGATTAAAGACCTTATATAGTTCTGCTGATAAGTTGTCTGGATCTATTTCAGCAAAGACAATAGTATCACTTAGTCTCATCATTTCTTTTAGAATTCTAGTTTTTAAATCTAAGTCCATTTTAAATTCTTCTTTACCACTTAAATCAAATTCGTGAAAACTAGTACATAGGACAACATCAAAGTATTTGTCGGGATAATCAACATTAGCAGCATCCATTACTTTTAATTCTACATTATCTAAATCTTTTAGATTTTCGCTAGCAATTTGATGGAATTCTGGTGATATATCAACACCAACTATATGTTTACAATACCTAGCAAAGTATCTAGTGTATTTTCCATCATAGTATCCTTCGTCTAATCCTTTCTCAACACTTAAATATGGTTTTAATTCTTCCCACATTTCTTCAAACGTTTTCATATTCTTCTCCTCTTCCATTTATTAATCCTCCTTTATATTTTTTTCCATAATCATTGATGGTGCTCCGTCCGCAGGTGCTTCAGTAGTATATATTGTTTTATGAAAACCATACTTTTCATAAAAACCAATCGCGTTTGTATTTTGTTTCTTTACCCATAAGCAAGCGATTGAATAACCTCTATTTTTCAATTCATTGATAGCAAAGTCAAGAGCCAACTTACCTATTCCTTGTTTGTGATACTCTTTTTTGATATGAAAAGATCTTATTTCGCCAATTCCTGTCATATCTTCTTTATATTGTTCGTCATATACTCCTAGTTCAAGTATTCCAATACTCTCCCCATCTTTAGTAATCATATATAAATCGTATCCTTCTCCGTTTAGGTAATTGGGAAATTCTGCAATTAATCTATCTATGTTGAATTCATCATCAATGTGTTCAAAAGTTATGTATTCTCCATAGGTATCTTTCCAAGACTTATTTAAAATAATTGCGTAATCATTAGCATCATTAATCGTAGCTTTTCTTATTGATATTATATCGATCACTTCTTTCTTCTTAACATCGTTACAACGTTTATTAATCTTTTAATAAATATATCTATTTCTTCTTTTGTATTATACCTACCTAAACTTATTCTAATTGGACTATAATCTTCTAGATTGGCTTTACAAGCTGTTAATACATGAGATGGAAGAGCTATTTCTGAGTTGCAAGCAGATCCAGTTGAAACATATATATTAAAAGATTCAAGGACTAACATTAGTTCATCAGCTTTAACTCCTTTAAAAGCTATACTCGATGTATTAGGTGTCCTATTTTGTTTATCACCATATATGTGTATATCTTCTATGTTTTTTTCTACTTCTTCTTCTAAATAATCTCTAAGACTTTCTATTTCTTTCTCTTTTTGATAATTGTCTTTAAGAATTATTTCTGCTGCTTTTCCAAGACCTATGATATAGGGAACATTTTCGGTTCCACCTCTTCTATTTTTTTCTTGGTGACCAAAGATTAATGGTGTAAAACTATCACTATTTTTTATATATAAAGCTCCTATTCCTTTTGGAGCATTTATTTTATGCCCTGATACTGATAAATAATCTACATCTAAATCTTCTACATCTATTTTTATTTTTCCTAAGGCTTGGACAGCATCACAATGAATAATAATATCATTATCATGTGCTATTTTAGCTATTTCTTTTATTGGATATATATTACCTATTTCATTGTTCGCCATCATTATAGATATTAAACAAGTGTCTGGTCTAATACTCTTTTTTAGTTCGTCTAAGTCTAAGCGCCCTCTATTATCAACATTTAAATATGATATTATGTATCCGTCTTTTTCTAATTGGTTCATCATTTCCATAATTGAAGCATGTTCTACTTTTGTTGTAATTATATGTTTCTTATTTGGATTTAGTTTTATAGAACTATTAATTGCAGTTATATTGCTTTCACTACCACAACTAGTAAAAATAATATTTTCTGGTTTAGAATTTAATAGTTTTGCTATATTCTCTCTTGCTTTTGCAATCTCTTCTTTTGTTTTTCTACCAATTGAATATATACTGCTAGGATTCCCATATTCTTCTTTTAAATAAGGTAACATAGCCTTAAATACTTCTTCATCAATTTTGGTAGTAGCGTTATTATCAAAGTATATTAGTGAATCCATTTATATCCCACCTAAGCGTATTATATCACATTATAATTCCTTTATTGTTTTATATTATTATAAATTAAAGGGTTATATGTTTCTTTATAATCTTTTATTGTTTTATCAATATTAAACCAGTAAATATTAGTAAGTATTCCATCTATAGGATCTACTTCTGTTCTAGTTAGTTTTCCTCCTAAAGCTTTTAAAGTTTTGTTAGAAGCGATGTTAGTTTTTTCACAATCTAACATTATCTTATCTAAGCCCATTTTTTTAGCTTCTATTATACCTAAATACAAGTTTATCTTACTATAACCTTTTCTTCTTTCGGTTGGTCTTATACCATAACCAATATGTCCTCCAAATTGAAGTTTTTCATCTCTTAAATTCCATCTTATATTGATTGCTCCGACTACTCTATTATCATTTTTTCTAACAAGTAAATATGTTTTGCTTTGTCTTCTACCTATTTTAATAGCATATTCTTTTTTTTCTGCTAATTTACAACTTTCTAGTGCTTCTTCAAAAGAATATCCTTCTATCATTCTATATAATGGTCCTAAACCATTAAAGTCAGAATTATATTCTATTAATTCGTCGATATATTCTATTATTTCTTTTTTTCTTTCTATAGATGGTTTTTCTAGATAAAATTTTTCCATTTTTATACTCCTTGGTTGATATTCTCTTTATAATTATTTATCCTATATTTCTATATCTTCTATTATTCCTTGTCTAGCTTGTTCTATACATCTATTTGCATCAAAAGATGCTAATAACATACCTAAAGATGTTTTGTAATAGTTTTCTTTTTCAAAGTATCCTGTTGGCGCAACTATAGGGCAATAATTTATACTATTAGATAAGTGTTTCATCGCTGTTCCTAAAGCTCTTCTCATGTGATAACCTGTTGTTACTATAATTATATTATCTCCATTTTTTAAATCAACAAATATCTTTTTAGCAAATTGCATGTTTTCAATAGTATTATTTGACTCTTCGTCTAATATTATATCTTCTTCAGGTATTGTAAATTTCAAAATTTTTGAAGCATATTCTTGCATTATAATTTTTATTCTATAACCTTCTGAATAATCATCATTAAATATTTCAGAAATATTGGAATTACTCATATTTATTTCTACTGGTGTTTGATTTTTACCAATTGATGAAATTCCATTTTTTCCTCCAGTAATGAGTATTTTTTTGACTCTACCTTCCTTATATAATCTTGCAACTACTTGAGCTCTTGCTATAGCTTCTATTTTTCTACTTATTCCTAAAAGAATACAATATTTACAAGAAACATTTGTATCTTCTATATTATCAAAAAGAATAGAATCAATTATATCTTTTGAAATATCATTAGTATATTGTTTTTTAGCATTATCCCAAATAGGGTTTACTTTAAATTCACTTAATCTCATTTTCTTCTCCTATATTCTTATTTAAACTTTGATAATATTATTATTTATTATTTTGATATTTTCTTCTATTGATAGTAAATATGGAATGTTGGAAGCAAGTTCTAATCCATCTATTGATGTTATATTGGAATCTATTGGTAATATTTTTTGTTCGTATATATTTTGGGCAAATAATTTATCTAAGTTATCTACTTCACTAGCTATATAGTTTTCAAAATAGTATAATGTCCATACTTTTTTAGACTTAGAATACTTCAATTCGAAGATAGGAAGTAATTCTTCTTTTATTGTTACATTTTTTAATCCAAAAGTTTTTAAAAACTCCTTAGATAAAGTATCAATTCTTTTTTCTTTAGTATATCCTTGTTTTTTCTCATATTCTTTTTTATATATTCTTTTATATTCTTCTATTAAGTCTCTATAAGTAATATTTTCCTTAGAAAATAGATAGTTATCTATAGTAAACTTGTGATTCATTTCATAAAAAGAGTATAGACAATTCCAAGTATCTGGATTAGTATTATAAACTATTATTCCTTTATTATTTTTATAATTTATATATGTGTATAAGTTCATAGCACTATCAAGTCTAGTGGGAATCATTTCTTTAGGAACTTGCTTATCTAAAATACTCTTACTAATAATCATTATGTTCACTTCCCTGTTTAATTATATCAAAAAAAGAAACTATAAAATAGTTCCTTTTATTACTGCTCTTAGCGGCTATTTGTTAATTTTATTTTATAAGAATCGACAGTTTCTTCATATTTGCCTTTAAGTGATTCTACATCTTGAATTAGCATTCGACTAGGCAATGTTTCAATTAGGAATAATAAATACTTTCCTAAAGCATTATATTGAAGAGCAGTACTTGGATGGTTATCAAGTTTAAGTTTTCCTCTATACTTATTAAAGAATTCCATACTCATACCATCAAAATACATTGTATTTACGTGATTTTTATCTTCTGCTTCTTGTTTTATAAATCGATTAATATAGGCAATCAAATTATTAATGAATAAATAATTTCGTGTCATATAAGGAAAATTACCTATGGTTATGTAAGAATGGTCTGATAGCCTTGTAATATATGTGATAATCATTTTTAAGTAATATAATTCCTCTTTTAAAAATCCTCTTGTTGCAAAAAGACCATGTTCAAGACGTGTTAACAATTCTCCAGTACATCCATTAAATGCTGTAATTGTTAGCTCACCATCTTGATAATAATCTTTAATTTTTGTTAAAGAATCGGGATAATAACTCATTGCTATATCTTTGGCCACATCATTTTCGAACCAACCACCTTTAAACTCTTCTTGCCAACGATCAAAAGTATATTCAAAGTAATTTCTTGTATCCCTTAAACTTGGATTTTTTAGAATAAATTGATATATATTTTTATTAGAGTTTTCACCAGCTATGGCAAATGATCCTAGACTCATATCAATTCCAGATATTTTACATCTATTAACTAAATAGTTTTCTAATTTTAACACCCATGGACAAACATCTGGTTTAGGACTTTCATCAGTTGCGGTCCATCCGGCACTAATCGAATTACCTATGCCGACCATGTTAACTCTATTTAAATTAGTTGCTTCAAGTAAATCACATAAAAATTCAACAAATAAATCTGATATCAA
>JAEEGL010061467.1_pt1 | contig 17431 bp, 15 predicted proteins | sample 9134231 | NCBI WGS metagenome assembly JAEEGL01 (sample SAMN16246548, study PRJNA631951) | gut metagenome | biome: gut microbiome; feature: rumen; material: fiber-attached | host: Bos | place: Iran: Karaj | collected 2018-10
ACATCGTCGTTGCTGCTATGAATAAAATCATAACTATCACTGATGCAGCTTTTGCCGCAACACAGCTCTTACGTACCGCTTCCAGTTTCTTATTCTCGTCATTCATGGTATATCTCCCTTTTGATGTTCATTTTTCGTAGTTACTATGTTATTTCGTAAAAAATATAACATTGTGTTTATTGTTTGTCAACTATAATTTATCGTTTATCGTTAATTATTATATGAACTGCATAAAATATAACATACCTGACATATCTGTTTTGTTAATAACAGGAAATGCCTTCAGATATGTTTTACTATTCTCTTGTAAGCGAAACAGTTTTAGAAAGGAGGCTATTATGACAGCCATTACAATAAGAGCGGGATATAACGATTGTTCAATTATATTACCTGCAAAAATGAAGCATATTGAATTAAAGAAGAATAGCCTGATTATGCTTGCTGTGATTATGACAATGCTTCTTTTGGCATCCGTGCAGTTTGTAGCATGGAATTTATACCATATCATCCTTTGGAAAATGATAGTCGGAGTGGCCGGAAGTATGATACTTGGACTTACATTATTTGTAATATGCAAAATTGGTGATAACATGCATAGGCAGGAAATGGTACAATAAGGGTGTTATGGAATGGATGACAGCGATACGGGAATGTATCGATTACATGGAAAATAATATATTGACTGTATCCGGCCCTGCTGAAATAGCCGCCCATGTGAACATGTCACAGATGTATCTCCAGAGAGGATTTCAGGTGGTTACCGGGATAACTCTGGGAGAGTATGTACGTAACCGTAGACTGTATATGGCAGCCATGGAGCTTGCGAGCACCGATAAGAAGGTGATCGATATTGCCCTGAAATACGGTTACGAGACTCCTGAGAGTTTTACCAAAGCGTTCGGTCGTTTTCATGATGCTTCACCATCGCAGATCCGTAAGCATGAAAAGACACCCAACACATTTCTTCCTATGCGCATAGCACTTGAAGTCAAAGGAGGAAACGATATGGATGTATCTGTTGAAAAACTTGATGGTTTCAGTCTTATAGGCATAGTGAAGGACATGCCGTTTGATATGCATCTTAAAGAAGTTCCAAAGATATGGGACGAATTTATGCATAAATATGGGGATGTGATAAAGGCTTCTTCTTCATCTCCTGCATTTAATGAATTTGAAAAAGCGCTTTTTGATAACAGGGTTGGCAGATTTGATGCTTTTACCACTGTAGGTGTAGAAGATGGCTGGTGTCGATTTATGATCGCGGGAGAATACAAAGGCGGAGTTGTTCCTGAAGGAATGGAGGTCTGGACCGTGCCGGCATCCGACTGGGCCAAGTTCCTGTGTGAAGGGCCGCTGTGGATCGCAACGGATAACCTCAAAAAGCACATATGGCTTGAATGGCTTCCTGGCAATTACAAATATGAATTTGACGGAGACTACACGGTGTCAAAGTACAGTCCGAATTTGGATTTTGCTGCGATCGATTTCCAAAGCGAAATGTGGATACCCGTAAAGGCGAAATGATATGAAAGTAAAAATGGTCCGCAGACTATGCGGACCATCTTTTTTGATCATTTTTTCTTGATATAGTTGACAACAGCTATCACTATGCATGCACCAACAACCGACACAAGAATACTTCCGATTATATTGGTGGTTCCAAGCCCGATAAGCCCGAAAAGAAGATTTCCCACAAAGCCTCCGACGATTCCGAGAATAATATTCATCAGGAGCCCGTTATTTGACTTCATGATAAGGCTTGCAAGATAACCTGCTACTCCACCGATAATAATAGAAATAATAAATGACATAATACACCTCCATGATTGACACCAAGTCTGTACTTGCGTGTCATTTTCTATATATTATATTGTTTTTGACAGTTTCTTACAAGCACGGATATGAACGTGACAATGACTTTGGAGTAGTCTATAATTGTAATCGTGGTACATAACATATGGATAATATAAAGAACATATCAACTGCATATCTGTATCCCGACGGACATACAGAGTTCGGGGAGACTTCCGTTATATCGGAGCACTATCTTACCGTTATCATCAACGAAAGGCCCGCATACAGACTGGTATGTACAAAAAGTGACTTAAAGGAACTTTTAGTCGGTCGGCTGTATACGGACGGTTGGATTGACGATACTGATGATATAGTGGACATATTCTTTTGCAGATATGAAAAAGAGGCCAGCGTTTTCTTAAAAGATACGGCTGCATTGAAAGAAAATATCATCACAGAACAAACCTGCTGTGCCGGTAACAGGACATATGCCATACCCGGACGCAGTCGTGTATTAAACAGACTTCCGGAATGCAATATCGATCATGATCGGATATTCAAAATGGCAGATGAATTTAGAAAAGATTCAAAGCTTCACTGTCAGACAGGCGGCAGTCATTCATGTATGCTTGCCAAGGAAGATCAGTTGATATACAGATGCGAAGACATCGGAAGGCATAACACCATAGACAAAGCAGTTGGTTACTCACTTCTTAACGATATTCCACTCGATAAATGTATGCTTTATATATCAGGTCGTGTTCCGGTGGACATGGCAGAAAAGGTTATTGCAGCAGGCATTCCTGTTCTGATATCCAAATCCGTCCCTACGCTTCAGTCAATAGAATTGGCCAAAGAATACGGTCTTAATCTTATCTGTCGCGCATGGCCCGACAAATGTGAGATCTATTAACCCATATAAATGTATAAAATGTGCACCCGCTGTATATTTATATCATATTATACAGCCGGGTGCCCTTTCCTATAATTTTGCTTTTCCGTTTTACTGTCAGTTGTTCGCCAACATCTGAGCCAAAGATTCTTCAACATTTCCTGTTACGGAACGCATAGACCCGATGGATGCCGTGGTCTGTTCCGAAGATGCCACAAGATTCTCGGCACGTTGATTAACTTCTTCCACAATACCCGACAGTTTTTCTGCTTCTATTACCAATTTCTCTATCGTATCCTTGATATCCTTGTTGTTCTCATTACTGTCATTTGCAGTATTCTTGGAACTCTCAGCCAGTGTCTTGATCTGCTCGGCTACGACCGCAAATCCTCTTCCTGCTTCACCGGCTCTTGCGGCCTCAATACTTGCATTCAGTGCAAGCAGGTTGGTCTGTGAAGATATGGCGATAACATCCGCATTATTGGCCTCCATCTTTTCCAGATAACTCTCTATCGTAGTAAGAACAGTCTTAAGATTATCCGCAAACTGATCCACTTCCGTCATGGCATCATAGATACCGGACGTCTGCTTGGTATTCTCCTTACTCGTAACTTCTATCTGTTCAATTGAATCGGTGAGATTACCAAAGTTCTCTTTGATCTCTTCAGCCAGGGATTCCTTCTTGCTCTGCATCTGATCATGAGCATTCTTGACTTCTTCCGTAAGAGCTATGGCCTTATCCTTCTCTTCGTAAGCGCGATCCCTGATGTAATGAACACAATTATGCTTATGGTTGATGCCGTTATAGATGGCTATAGCCATATCGCGACAGGTATCATATCCGCAGCAACCACAGTCGATATGCTTCTTTTCCTCTGTATTCTTGTGCATATCAGCAAATACGCGTTCCAGTTCAGCCTGCGAAGGAGTATTATAAACACAATCCTTACTGCGATCCGTATATGCTCTGACAAAATCATCCAGATTAAGACCCGCAAATTGTTTGTTCAATGCAGCAAGCCTCTTTTCCGGAGTAAGCTCCCTGTTCCAGGCATTCTTGCCATTGTCCTTCTTACTCTTGATCTTGATCTTCTGAATATTCACAAAAGTATTCTCATCCAGCGTCTTCCTGGCATCAACACCGGGACCGTACAGACAGCCGTTGGTACAGTTAAGAGCATCAATAAACAGATAAGGGAATTTGGTATCCTTAATCTTATCCTTATTGCGCGTAAGATACTCATACATATGGTGTTCGCCTTCCATCTGGCGAACAAGCGCATCTTCGCCAAGCAGCCAGTATACATTCTCTTTTAATCCGCCCGGCATAGGATAGATGGATCCCAGACCGTATTCCATCTCATCGGTAAAAGGCTGATATCCGCTTACGGGATGATCCTTAAGATATTTCACCAGATGAGAGAATGTCAGATTATATGATACATATCCCTTATTGTTAGGATCATCGATCTCATTCTTCTTGGCTATACAAGGGCTTATAAACGCAAGCTTATCGGCCACCTTCATATATTTCTTGACATATATGGCTCCACACATCATCGGGCTCTGAACCGGCATAAGCTTCGGAAGCAGTTCCGGGAGATGTCTCTCAATATAGCCCACAACCGCGGGACACGGCTGAGAAATACTGCCGTAATACTTTCTCTCCGTAATATATTTGATATATGCCCATGTTGTAATATCTGCACCAAAAGAGATACTTATAAAACGGTTAACGCCGAGTTTTCTGAGCATACCAAGATATTTCTCATATTCATTCGGGTAATTGGCCAAAAAAGCAGGCGCTATGAGTACAGAAATCTTCTCACCTTTTTTAAGATCTTCAAAGAATCTGTCAACATCATCCATATATTCACGTGCATTATGCTCGCAGGCGTCGATACAGGCACCACAGGCTATGCACTTTTTCGAATCAACTTCGATCACATTTCTTCTGTCTCTCTCAATGGCAACATTGGCGCCACGACTGGGACAGGCACTGATACAACGATTGCAACCTACACAGTTATCATTAGTTTTTACTAATCCCATATAACCCCGCCTCCTTCTACATCTTATATATCTTCTTAACAGGCTTCCATATGATGAAGAAATATACAAAGCCAATTAATGCCGTGATCAACTGAGTGATCGAAAAAGTAGTCTGAAATACCGGAAGCTTGGCTCTTAACTTACTGGCCTCAGGTATAAATGTCGGCAACAACCACCAAGCGATACTTACCCCCATAACAATGCCCTTGGCAACGCACGACAAAACAGCCATAACAACAGAGCGAACACTTATAAGCGGCTTATCATCTGCCATCGCCGGCTTAAAGAAAAAGTGAGTCATGACAACCAACACCGCATTGCCAAGCATTATAAGCGGTATGATACCGGGCACAGCCGACATAACAGGGGAAGCGGCAATAAAAAAAGCCGTCACCGGTGTGATGATCGCCAAGATGACCCCCCATACAAGTCCCGCCGTCATAACCGTTAAGATCAGGCACAGATTAACTATAGGGCCTGTAATATACACGCTTAAACTCTTAAAAAACTGACTAACGATACAAATTGCCAAGAGGATCGCTGTAGTTGCGATCTGTCTTGGCAGTGATCCTTGTTTATTCTTTTCCATGATGTCTACCTCTCTCACAATATTGCAATACTATTTAAATAGTTTAACAATTTTATCTCCATTCGTCAATTGTCACACACATTTATTGTGAAGTCGGTAAACATTGCCTCACCGCCCGGTTCTTTGGTACTGTATGCAAAAAGAGCAAAGCGGCAACCTATGAAAAGATCAAGTCTGAAGTACATATTGTGTACATCCGCAATATCCATCCACTCATTGCCCAGCCTGTAAGCATATGTACATCTGTCAGGTTCTTCGGTAAAATCGGTTCTTACCCTGAGTCTTATGACAGGATCATCAAGTTTTGCAACAGTCTTAATACACGGTTTTTTTCCATAGAATTCGGTATCCTTAAAGAATGTTCCGGCTTCCACTTCAAGAGTCACCAGCTTATACCCTTCCTCATCTTTAGTAACCGCGATCGCTCCGTAATGAGCGCTGTATGCACACAGACCTGCATAATCTCCGAAATTAAGCCCGGACGCATCAAGTGTGATCTCACCTTCCGATACGGGGCCCATGCATCGCTGCGTCAAAGTATTTCTCGCCTGCAAGAGATTGTCCGTAACAGCCGATGTACGTATATAATAAGCGCGGCCACCCCTGGCTATGCCACAGTTCTCTTTATCCGGATTATGTGATATCTGCCACCACGGAGCATTCCCAAGCATCTCATCAAGCGATGAATAGTTAAAATCATCGTCGCCAAATATTTTGCCACGAGGTTCAGAATCAGAAACGCTCACTTCCGGTACTCCGGAGAATAAAGCAGGAATATGTCCATCCTCAGTATCGGGCATCGGGTATCCGTCTTCACCGAATCTCATAGGGAATATGACAGGTGCACGTCCTATCGCTCCACGATCCTGAAACATGAACATATAAAGATGCCCCTGTTCATCGTCCACCAATCCGCCCTGGGCCACCTGAAGCGCGGGCCTGTTATAACCCATACAATCGTTTAATATTGTCTTGCCCTTAAAGTCTCCCGTCAGTGAATCCGCCATAAAGCAGACTTCCGTCTTACGCCCGTCAGTCTCTTTGGGCATATGACATGTAAAAAGATAGTATTTTCCGTCTATCTTATACAGATGTGAGCCCTCATATCCGAGGGGCTGATCCTTCTCATCCACGGCGAGTATGCGTTCAAGCCCGCCTTCCTTAGGCCCCCATGTCAAAGGATCAAGTTCCGTTAACTTAAGCGTGGTATTGCCATGAACTATATAAACCCTCTCATCATCATCAAAAAACAGGGACGAGTCATAATAGAAATCCCCCATCTCCGTTCTCTCCCACGGACCATGGGGATCATCCGCGATATAAAGAAGAGAATGCTTACGTTCATTACACGCAAAGTTTAAATAAAACTTACCCTTATTATACGTAAGCGACGGTGCCCACATTCCTCTGGCATAGGCATGTCTGCCATTTTTAAGAAGATACTCGTCTTCATCTCCTATTGTATCAAATACATGGCCGGCTATCTTCCAATGCGCTAGATCCTTGGACTCCAAGATATCTCCTCCCGGCATAAGGAACATGGTAGTACTCGCCATATAATATGTATCCCCGACTCTTATAACATCCGGGTCAGGAAAATCTGCATTGATCACAGGATTGTTAACAGGATTGTTCATAAGTATCCTCCGAGAAAACCGTCAATTAAACTTAAAGAATCTCTGGGCTATCCTGTATCCTTCAACGGATACCTTTCGTCCGCCCTTGCCCGGAAGATTCATTGTATTACCGAGCAGTCCCAATCTTAATCTGTAGAAAATATAACTGTCACTGGCTTTTAAGTATTCCCACAACTGCTTCTTTTTTACCAGATTCTCTTCTGTATCAGATAGAATCAGCATAATGGAACTGATCGTGGTTATGATATCGAGATAATTGATCATGTAATTTTTTAGACGCTTATTTGCAAAGATCATGCGCCTGTTTTCTTTCATGTAATCGATCATGATCTTATTGACCTTAAGCTGCTGATCGATGCGTCCGATCATCACCTTCTCATTGACGGACTGATCATCTCTTCCGATAAAATATCTGTAGAAATTCACGTCCATATAGTACATGTTCTTAACATACGGAAGCGGCTCAAACACAAAAATATTGTCCACATAGAAGGTATGCTCCGGAAGCTTAAGGCCGCACTCTCTTAACAGCTTGGTACGGAATATCACGGAATGCATGAGTATATACTGGCCCTTGTGGAAATGTCCCACCTCATTCCAGGTGAAAATCTCATCCTTGGGAAGCGCATGCGAAAAACGCATAACTTTTTTCTTAGGTGCCCCCTCTTTTTCATAGACAAAATTGCTTATGAGCATGTCAAGCACCTTGTCAGATCCGGACAGTTCACGAAGTTTATCCAATATAGCCATGTATGCGCTCTCTTTTACCCAGTCGTCGCTGTCGACAACCTTGTAATACATACCGGTGGCAACTTCCAAACCGGAATTAACGGCCGACCCATGTCCACCGTTCTCCTTATCGACCACTTTTACGATCGACGGAAATCTCTCCGCATACTTATGTGCTATGGCCGAAGTATCATCTGTCGATCCGTCATTAACCACGATGATCTCGACATCTTCGCCACCGATTATAAGCGAATCGATACATCTGCTCATATATGCAGCTGAATTATAGCAGGGTATTGCTACTGACAGTAACTTCATATCTTATTCTCTCCGTTCTATCTTCTGAGTCTCGATGCTCCGAACTTCTCTCTCATACACAGATTATTGTATAAAAGTTCATATCTGGCATTAATATCCATCTTATCATCAAAATCTATATCCATAACTCTGGACATGATATCTATGTCATCAAGCGTAATACCATCACGCAGTTTTCGCAGGATATCTATTCGATCCGAAGGTTCATCTGCATCAAGAAAGGCTTCCACAAGTGGATTAAGGCAACACTTTGCCGCCTCTTCATCCGATAAAAGACGGAACCTTTGATTCTGGTCGGCATCTGGGTATTTAACTTTATCCACCGGCGATTCGAACATATCTCTCGGTCTGACATAAGTCTTATGATCACCGCTTACATCTTCATAGACCACCATCTCTTCGCCTGTCTCAGAATGCATGGCAGTGCACACGATACGATATACATTTCCTTTAAAATGTCTGTAAATCTGACCTTTTTCTATATTCATTTATACCTCACTTCCCGGAATGAGTCCTGCTGCACTTAAGTATAAGCATCTCCACTCCGAGTTCCGAATCCATATTACCCGTCTTGATCGCCTGATCGGTATCGGCACAGGCTCTCAATCCATCCTTTATCTCTGTAAGAGTAAAATGTCTGATCTGGCTTAAGTACTTGCCGACTACATATTCACTCAATCCAACCTTACCGGCTATATCGGATTTGCCTCTGCCCTGATCCGATAGATCGGCTATAAGTAACATCAGATTAAACTGCCGTATTATAAGAGCAAGTATTCCAAAAGGAGACTCCTTCAAAAAAAGCAGTTCATGATACATGCGTATCGCTTCCTTGCTCTTTCTTAAGCCTATCATCTCTATCATATCAAAGACTTTTAGAGAAAGCCTTACGGTACATACCTCTCTTACGTCTTCCTCGGTAATGACATTTCTTCCATAAGTATAAGCTATAAGCTTATCCAATTCCGAACTTATGACAAACATGTCATCTCCAACCGTCTCCAGGAAAACATCCAAGGTCCGTCCCGTTATCTGCTTATCCTCCTTCTTAAGTTTGGACAGGACCCACTTTTTAAGTACGTCGTCCTTTTGCGTGTCAAAGCATACACACAGACCTTTTTTGTCTATGGTTTTATAAAGCTTCTTTCTCTTATCTACCTCTGATTCAATAAAGACAATGACAGTCGTGTCAGGAATACCATCTGACAGATATGCAGACAACTGTTCATTATCATCTTTTAAAAAACCCGTATTTTCCAAAAAGATCGCTCTTCTGTCCGCGAAAAAAGGAAGTGTCTCAGCCAGATCTATTATCTGCGCTACATTGATATCCTTCCCCTGATAATATGCATAATTCATATCATCACCGCCGGAGGACAGCGCATCTTTTAATCTGTTCTTATATTGGATCCGCAGATATGCCTCATTACCATAGAGCAGGTATACCGGCTTATACGTCGCATTATTGATATCACTGATCAAACGTTGCATTAATCTACCTTATATATAACCGTAAATGTGAAAAAACCACCGGACCCTTATAGCCCGGTGGCTGTCATATATCACTTATTTAAACAGATCTCTGTACCATTCAAGTGTACCGATGTAAGCCTGATATACATCATCCATGCCGACATTGTCAAGTACCATGATCCTCGATACTTCCTGCCAATTACCGCCCTCATAGGCCTCTATAAACGAAAGTATCTTATAATACGGTCCGCCATGATCTATAAGCGCTGCCCTGATATTCTTAGAGACATTCATCATATCAAGCGCTTCATCCATAGGCTTCTCCAAAATAAGATCTATGATAGAGAACAGTCCCATAAGGAAAAGCTCCTGAGACTGAACCGCCATCTCGAATAAAGGTGCAAGGCTCTCGGCAAATTTCGCACGAAGAAGCGACAGTCTCGCAACCTCGCTGGGCTTGTCTGAACAGAGTTCCTTGGTAATAGCCGTGGTGATCCACTTACGAAGCTCCTTCTGTCCCAACATTGCTGCAGCGTGCCTGATGGAAGTGATCTCTGAATTACGAGCCATCCTGTTAACTATCTCAAGCAATGACATAACAAGCGCTGTATCTCGGCCTATTACATCTGCTGCATCCGTCAGATCAAAATTGCTGTCATTAACGACATTGAGCAATTCTATATAGTTAAGCTTAAGGGGAGCTATCTCCGTATCACCCTTGTTAACAGGCATACGATAGAATTCACCCTCATAATACTCATAGCCGCCTTCTTCCTTCAGTTCTTCGAATATCTCCTGAGACTGAAGATTACCTGCCACAAGACTTACATTGGGATACTGAGCCCTAAAATAAATCTTGGCCTTGGATATTACTATCTTCTGGTGATTGAGTATCACATAATCGACTAAGAGCAATATCTCCTTGTATGGTTCAAAATCCTGAACACCGAGCTTACGGACCGCAAACTTATATCCGTCTTCCTTAAGTTCCTTGATACGTCTGATACTGTCCGTAGTTGGTGTGACCGTATTGTCAAGTAATAATACGATCCTCTCATGCGGTACATGACACTGTCCGTTGATATCACTGTAAATAGAGATATTCGTAATGGGGATAAATATCTCCGCGTCAGTCGTAAGAGTATCTATACCGACAGAATCAATAACTTCAAAACTCGGAATGTTGACCGCATCATACTGCTGCGCAGTACTTAAGTATCTGGCATCCAGCAAAAAATTCTTCTTCTGACCGTACAATGAATAGGCCTTAACCTTCATATCCTGGTCAAATAATGGAATCAATGTAGCAAGCATAACCCCTCCTGTCTATATATCTCGCAATTATACTCGAGACTATATAATTATATCACATTTGTATGCCTGAATGAACAATTATTTGACATTTTCTTACTGTACCAAAGGATACTTGGCAGTAAGCTCATCCACAATGGCACGTGCCGGTGCAACTCCATCCGCTCCCTTAAGCACTACAAGCGAAATGGCTTCAGCGATCCTGTCCATATCATCGGTGTTCATGCCACGGCTCGTAACGGCCGGAGTACCAAGTCTGATACCGGATGTGACAAATGCCTTCTGAGGATCATTGGGAACCGTATTCTTATTAGCCGTGATATGCGCCTCATCAAGCAGCTTCTCGATCTCCTTGCCGGTAAGTCCCTGCGGGCGAAGATCAAGCAACATAAGATGGTTGTCAGTTCCGCCGGATACAATGCTTAAGCCTCTCTTTAAAAGACCTGATGCAAGAGCCTGTGCATTGTCGACTATATTCTTGCCATACTGCTTAAACTCGGGAGAAAGTGCCTCTTTAAAGCATACTGCCTTGGCTGCGATCACATGCATGAGCGGACCGCCCTGGATCCCGGGGAATATGGCCTTATTGAAATTATACTTATCTGCGGCTTCCTGATTGCACATGATCATACCGCCTCTGGGTCCTCTTAATGTCTTATGTGTAGTAGTGGTAACTACATCCGCATAAGGGAAAGGACTCTCATGCTGACCGCTGGCAACAAGACCTGCAATGTGAGCTATATCGACCATCATCACTGCGCCGACTTCGTCACAAATCTCTCTGAATCGCTTAAAATCTATCTTGCGGGCGTATGCGCTCGCTCCGGACACGATCATCTTAGGTTTGCATTCCTTTGCAATTCTAAGCACCTCATCGTAATCTATAAAACCGTCATCATTGACACCATAAGGAACACAGTTGAAATATTTACCCGACATATTGACCGGTGAACCATGTGAAAGATGTCCACCATGATCAAGATTCATGCCCATAAAGGTATCACCCGGTTCCATAACAGCGAAAAATACCGCCATATTGGCCTGTGCACCTGAATGAGGCTGAACATTGACATAGTCACAGCCGAATAACTTCTTGGCACGCTCTCTTGCAAGATCCTCAACAACATCCACGCACTCGCAACCGCCGTAATATCTCTTGCCCGGATAACCTTCAGCGTACTTGTTGGTCAGCGGACTGCCCATAGCCGCCATTACTGCCTTACTTACCCAGTTCTCTGAGGCGATAAGCTCAATATGGCTGTTCTGCCTTGCCTGCTCAGCCACTATGGCGTCTGCTATCTCCGGGTCAACTGCTCTTACTTCATCCAATGAATACATCACATACCTCCAAATATCCAAATCCATTTATCATGGAAAACCATCGACCGAATTATTATATCATAACTATCATCATATACAAAACAGAATCTTTCACTTCCTTATTCTTTATGCAAAAAGACTATTTACTAGCCAGAAGCCATTTGTTAGAATGACTATGGTCGGGGTGGGTGTTTTGTAAACAAAACACTTTTTTATTGTGGGGTATCAAAAATTGGACAAGGTATATGAAGTAATCGTCAATCCCGGTGCAAGATCAGGCCAGGGAATAAAGATATGGAATAAAGTCGAAGTGGCTTTTAAGGAAGCCGGCGCTACATATAACGTTCATTATACGGAGCGTTACGCCGAGGGAAGAGATATCATCTCCGAGCTCTGCGGACAATATTCCGGTGAGAACAAGGCTCTTCATCTTGTTGTCTTCGGAGGCGACGGCACCGTAAACGGTGTCCTTCAGAAGATTCCTTCTTTTGAGAATGTGACCATCACGGTTATACCGACAGGTTCAAGCAACGATCTCGCAAGAGATCTTAAGATAAGCACAGATCCTGTACAGGCAGCAAGGCATATGCTTAATGAGCCTGTTACAAGGTTAGTTGATATAGGTTATGTACACTGTGAGACCCCTCTTTCAAGGGAAGGCAAGGTTAATATACCCGATCGAAAGTTCATCGTGAGTACCGGCATCGGATATGATGCAGCGATATGCGAAGAAGCCATGAACTCCGGTATAAAAGCGTTCCTTAACAAGATCGGCTTGGGTAAGCTCACTTATTTGGGAGTTGCTCTTAAGCAGCTTATGTCCATGAGTTATGCCGACGCCGAGCTTATCATAGACGGCGGCGATCCCATAAAGCTAAGGGACCTTGTTTTTATAGCAGGAATGAACCACCGCTTTGAAGGCGGAGGATTCATGTTCGGACCGAACGCCTCAGATAATGACGGCAAGCTCGATCTGTGTGTAGTGACAGGAGTATCGAAAGGCAGTGTCCTTAAGATCATGCCGAAAGCACTCAAGGGTGAGCACTTCGGCTATGACGGAATAGAACAGTATCATGCTTCTACTTATACGGTTAAGACACCTGCGCCTCTGTGGGTACATACAGACGGTGAAGTAAGCACCATGGCAGATGTTCTTATGGTATCGGTTGCAAAGCAGGCACTTACTTTGGTGTACTGACAAAGAAACGGAGACATTGTGAACAGATTTAAAAAAATAACTGAAATCGGTAAACGTCTGATACCGGTCATTGTATATTTCACGATATATATGACCTGGTTCAATTACATCGAAGCCAACAAGGCAGCTCAGTATACCGTCATCCACATGAATATAGATGACAGGATACCTTTCATCGAATATTTTATTGTTCCGTATTATCTGTGGTTCATATATGTAGTCGGTGTAGTCGGTTACCTGATGGTCACAGATAAAGACGGATTCTATCGCAATTACACATTCTTAACGACCGGTATGACAGTGTTCCTTGTTATATCCACCCTTTTCCCGAACATTCAGCACTTAAGGCCCTATGTTATGCCGAGGGACAATGTTTTTGCAGACATGGTCAGATATCTGTATTCAATAGATACACCCACCAACCTATGGCCGAGTATTCACGTATATAATTCCATCGGCGCCTGCTTCGGCGTAATGCACAGCGAAAAGCTTCGCCGCAACCGCTTCATAAGCATGGGAAGTTTTGTACTCAGTACACTTATCATAATGTCGACCGTATTCCTTAAGCAGCATTCCATGTTTGATGTGCTTACCGCATTCATTATGGCAGCCATCGTATATGTAGTAGTATACAGACTCGACGTGATCATCTCACTTAAAAACAGATATCTTTTGCACAGAAGTATCAAGGAAGGCAAGTTGTATATAGTAAAGTGATCATATATAAAGAAGGCACACACCGCATTAACGGTGTGTGCCTTCTTTATGTACTGCAAAGACTTTTATGAAGTCATTCTCGATGCATATTCATCCTTGGGCATGGGCTTTGCAAAATAATATCCCTGTATCATATCACAGCCTTCCTGTGCCAGGAAATCAACCTGTTCCTTGATCTCCACACCTTCAGCCACAATTCGCATATTGAGGCATTTACCAAGCTTAATAGCCTCTGATACAACTATCTCTCCACGCTTATCACCGGTATCGCCCCTAAAAAATTCCGCATCCAGCTTGAGTACATCAAGCGGCATATCCTTAAGCGAATTAAGCGAAGAATAACCGGAACCGAAATCATCCATTGATACTGCAAAACCATATCCTTTAAGTTTGGCAATAGTACTGAGCATAGCCTTCTTATCATCAAAGAAAGCGCTCTCGGTAAGTTCTATTTCAATGTACTGATGCGGAGTTCCCGCTTTATCCACGATATCTCTTATCTGCTCTGCCAGATCATTCTCTATAAAATGCGCTCTGGATACATTGACTGATACAGGCACGCATTTACGTCCCTCGTCCAACCATGCCTTCTGATCCGCCGCAACATGTTCAAGCATATAGTGATCGATCTCAGTGATAAATCCGTTTTTTTCAAAAATTGGGATGAACCTGCCGGGAGAGACAAATCCAAGTTCCGGAGAATCCCATCTGATAAGTGCCTCTGCCCCACGAAGTTCATTGGTTCTCGGATCATATTTGGGCTGATAATATACCCTGAATTCCTCCTTCTCAAGCGCAGCCTGCTGCATCTCCTGCACCTTATCAAGCCATTTCTGATCCTCCAAAAGCTTATCATCAAAGAACACGATCATCGTATCCTCTGTGTCCGCAACGGACATCTTGGCAGCCACGGCATTACTGTATACAGTATCAATGTCTATCTCTTTTCCACTTACGGGATTGCCTTTTTCATCAACTGCTCTGTCAATAGGAACGACTCCCGCATGGAAATAGAATGCATGATCTTCATCTATCGCATTAAGTTTATCGGTCATATCCTCAAGTCTTGCCTTCAGATCATACTCATTCTCGTATCTTAATATAAGACCGAACTCGGCAGCCCCCAGATGAGCGCACATCTCCCTGCTCTTAAGTAACGAACATGCCTTCTTATACATATCGGCGAGCAGTTTTTCACCTTCCTTAACGGAATGACATATGCAAAACGTATTGTAATTGATAAAACTTAAGCTGATCACGGCGAACTTATACTTCTTGGCTTTTTTCCTGAGCAAACGCTCTCCCTTGATCATATACCAGGTTCTGTTATAACCATCCGTGACCATATCAGAGAAGAACAGCCTGATCATATGTCTCTGTCTGATAAAATTCCTTATCCCGGCAACAAGCAGAGTGAAAAGTATGATCACTACCAGACCGGCAAGCGATAATATGATATAAAAGAGGGTCATAAGATCTCTCTTTATCATGGAGAAAACAGCTTTTCCGACAAACTGTTTTCCATCGGCTAACGAGACTGTCATCCACAGCGGCAGATTAATGATGCCTTCGTTGCTGTCCATGGCATATTCGGTGTCTTTATCCATCTCATCCTCATCGCTGCTCATCCATGTGAAAAACGGTCTGAACGCAAAAGAGATCTTACCGTTATTCGGATATATAAAGTTACGATTGCTGTCATCTCTGAATACAAGTATCTGACTGTTATCATTATAGATAGACAGACTTACCGTATCTGACTCATCGCTTCTGGTATCCTCCCCATAGCTGTCGATCACTTTACCCTTACCGTCAAGTACGAGATAATCTCTGTCCTCTTTTGTCAGCATGTCATACAACTGTCCGTCATGTTCGCCCTGACTGTTCTCGTATAACTGCGCCATATATGTGATCCTGTCATATTCAGCCGACAGTTTGGTCTCCAACAGGTATTCTGTTATAACCGTTGTCGCAAAGGCCAGGATGACAGCCGATAACGCAGCAAATATGATGAACTCAACTATCGAATTCCATACATGCGATCTCTTTATCCTTCGGTATTGTCTCTCACTCTTCTTGGTCATAAGATAATTCTCCGTTCGCTAAATGTCCTTTTCGTATTATAACATAAATATAGCTTGTTGATGATATGGGTTCAATCTTGTATACTGTTGCAAAGGATACCAAAAGAACAGATTCAATAGAAAAGGCATGGTATGAAGGAATATATAAAAAATAACATAGGAAAGGTACTGATATGGGGGACAATAGTTTTTTTTGCAATCCTCTATTTCAGCCTAATCTTTAACAAAAATATATGGACAGACGAAGTTTTTACATTTGACCTGCTTCGATGTGATCTGAGAGGAATAGTGGAGAAGACAGCCGAGGACGTTCATCCTCCTCTATATTACTTCTATGCCAAGATATTTGAGTTAATTAGTCCACAGAATATACAGATACAAAAGATTGCGGCCATCTTACCGATGATTGCAATTTTGGTGTACATGGGAGTGGTTATAAAGAAGGAATTTGGTGAGGCGCATGCTTTTTTAGCCATATTATTTCTTATATGTCTTCCATGCACCATGGAATTTGCCGTACAGATAAGGATGTATTCGCTTGCTTTGTTTTTTGTGACTTTGTCAGGAATCGAAGCATACAGATCGTATATCTATGGCAATCTAAAGTATTGGATATATATGGGGATAGGTGTATTGGGAGCTGCATATACGCATTATTTTGCACTTGTAAGCGTATGCTTTGTCATGTTCTTTCTATTTGTGGTAATACTTTTCAGTAAGAAAAAATTGATAAAGAATTGGATCATTTGCTCCTGCATATTGTTAATAGGATACACCCCTTGGCTGCCAAGCTTTGTAAGACAGTTCACCAGAGTAAGAGAGAGTTATTGGATACCGCCAATAACCGGTGAAGTACTTAAAAGCTATATAGCTTGGACATTTGGACTTGAGCTGGTAAAAGGAGCGGAAATTGCATATCTGATACTTCTTACAGTCGTATTTATATGGGCATGTATGGAGATTAAAAAGAACGAAATCAGATTTGCGATATTATGCATGCTTGTTCCAACAGCAACAACTGTTTCGGGGGTTTTAATCTCTCTTACAAGATCACCCATATACCGTGACCAATATGTTTTACCGGCATTAGGCTTACTTGCAATATACGTCGGAATCGTAAGTGCCGACAAACTAAAAGGCTGGGCAAGATATGCAGTTGTTTTATTTATCATATTCATGCTTTTTAGCGGAGCTGTTCAGTACAAGGAATGCTACAGACAGGAATATAAGAGTTCATATATTGACAAGACTATGGAGTTTTTTAAGGATAATCTCGGAGAGAATGATTATGTGTTATACAATTATAAACCGATGGGA
>JAEEGL010871869.1_pt1 | contig 17431 bp, 11 predicted proteins | sample 9134231 | NCBI WGS metagenome assembly JAEEGL01 (sample SAMN16246548, study PRJNA631951) | gut metagenome | biome: gut microbiome; feature: rumen; material: fiber-attached | host: Bos | place: Iran: Karaj | collected 2018-10
AAATAAATTCTCAATATCTATATTTACCATATTAAACAACTTTTCATCAATTTTATTTTTATTTGATGAATTTAATATTTTATTATAACTTAATGAAAATTCTTTTATTTCTTCTAGTATTATTTCTCATTATCATTAGATTTAATAATTTCATTTTTTTCTTTTGTTTTATCATTTTTTTTTATTTTTAGTCTTGCTTATTTTACTTATATTCTGTATTTGTTATTTTATTTTTTTTTCATTTATTGTCATTAATTCTCTTTCTTTTTTTGAGTGTTTTTTATTTTTTCTTTTTTCTATTTTCTGGTGATTCTTATTTCTTCTTTTCCCTCTTTTCATTTTTTTTTCGTTATTTTTTCTTCTTTTTTCTCTTTCAATATTCTTTATTCCAATTTCTATAATAATTTCTTCTTTATCTCTCTAATAAATTCCTTTTATTTTTTTCAGTTTTACTTTCTGTTATATTATCATCTTTTTTTCTTAAAGGATTATTATTATTTTTATTATAATTTAGTTTAATCCCTTTTACTAAAGAAAGAAATTATCATCCATTTTTATATTTTTATTTTAATTTGTTAAATTTTCTGTAATTTAAAAATTAAATAAAAGAAATAATAATTATAATAAAAATATAAAATATCTCATTTTAAATTAAATTTTTTAAAAAAATGCAATATCCCTATAGTGAAGTAAAAAATTTCAATCACAATGTATTAATGAAAAATCATCCTTTTCTTGAGATAATCCAAAGAAAAATTAACATAAATACTTTACATGATTTAATATATAAAGAAATGATTATCACTTCAATTCTTGAACAAAGATTTCAAGCTAAATTAATTATTAAAAAATTTCTTAAAAGTAAAATAAATTTTATAAACTTCTTAGAAATAATTGTAAGATTTGAAAAGAAAAAAAAAATAATATTAAATCAAATTAGAAATCAAATGATTTATTCGATTGAAGTAATTAAAAGAAATATTAATTATTATATTTTAAGAAAGAAAATTAAAACTATTATTAAAAAGCAAAAATTACATTATACAGTATATTCTTCTATTAAAAATGTAACAAATGTTAATATTAAAATTTATGTTGATTATATTAAATTGGAAAAATATAAAATATTCTCAATGAATTATTGTCCAATTAGAAAAACTTTTTATATAAATATTCCAAAAAAGAAATTTATAAAAAGTAATAAAACAATGAGATTTAATTTTATAATTGGTGGTCATGAAGTTCTTGATAAATCATATTTAATTAAATTATATAATGGAGAAAGAATAAATGAAATAAATTTTATAGATTTTGATAAAAAAATAAAACAATTAAATGATACTATTTATAAAGAAATTTCAAAACCAAAAATTGTTAAAAATTATTCTTCTGATATTAGTACTGAAAGAGAAACCTTTTCAAGTGATGATGATGAATATTCTCAATTGGGAAAAAAAATTAATATTAAGAAAAATAAAGTTTTAAAAAAAATAGGTGAATTAGAAGAAGGTTCTATTGAACAATTTAGAAGAAGAAAAAGAATTATTTCTTGTGATGAAACTTTTCATTTAAAATCAATTTTAAGAAATAAATTAGGTATAAACCTTAATAGATGTGAAAGTAAAAATAATAATGTTAAGAAAAGAGTTAGATTTGGAAGTGTTGAATTTTCTTATTAAAAATTTATATTATGAATTTAAATGTATTTAGTATATACATTATACATTGATGTTTAGTCATTAATCAATTATTATTTTTAATGCTTATGTGTATAATAAATAAATTTGGGTATATATTATATCAATAATTTTGTTGAATAATTATTAAACGAACTGATTTTATAACAATAAATTGTTATTAAAATTAAATAATAAATTTAAATTTTGGCTACAATTTCTATTGGGTAAAATAAATAAATGAATAGAAAAAGTTTAGCTTTTCTTAGACTTTATATATATTTATTTGATTTAAGTGTTAAAAGTTGTATTTTAAATATAAAAACTTATTTTTCTTTTAAAAAAACTCATATCTAATTGCCTTTAATTTATTCATTCTACATTTACCTTATAATATCAACTAATAAAATAGTTTTTATATCTAAAAAAACCAACATATATATTTTCCAAAAAAGTAAAAATAATAAAAAGATTATGACAAAAAAGAAAAAAAAAATTTGAAAAAAATTAAATAATTACAAAACCAAATAAATAAAACTTAAAAAAATAAAAAACATAAAAAAAATGAAATCTTTACAAACCCGTCAAACCCCTTATCATAACTCTCCAATATCGAAAAGCTTCCTCTCTCAAAATTATGATTCTCTTTCAAAATCATCATCTCCCTTTACAGATGAATATTTCCCACCAGAGACTAATTCATTATACAGTACTAAATCATCATTAAAATCATATAAAGTACCATCATTACCTTCTTTTCTTTCAAAAGATAAAAAAAAATTTTTATCACAATATGCTCTTCAGAATAAAGATCGTTATTCTTGGAAAAGATTATCAGAAATATTAAATTTAAAGGATTTGAATATTTTTCAAAATAATAAAACTTCAATTTCTGATGTTCAACAAGGTGAATTAGGAGATTGTTATTTTTTAAGTGTTTTATCAGCTTTATCAGAAAATCCAGAAAGAATAAAAAAATTAATTCCAAAATCTAAAATATCTGATAAAGGAATATATGAATGTAATGTATTTTTACATGGATATGAAATACCTATTGTAATAGATGATTATTTTCCTGTTATAGAAAATGAAGATAATAATATTGCATTCGCAGGAATAAATCAAGAAAGTAAAAGTATTTGGCCAATATTATTAGAAAAAGTTTGGGCAAAATGTAATTTATCATATGAAGATATAATTAATGGTAATTCTGCTGATGCTTTTCAATTTCTTTCTCCAGCACCTTTTGATACTTATTACCATAACAATGATAATAAAAGTTTATTTGATATTATTGATGATTCCATTAAGAAAAATTATATTGTTGTCTCTGATATTACTTTAACTGAAAATACTAATTTAGATTATTTAAGTAAAATGGGTTTACTTACTAATCATGCTTATAATATTATTGATACTGTTACTTTAAAACAAAATAGTGCTGAAGTTAAATTATTAAAAATAAGAAATTTATGGGGAACTAATGAATGGAAAGGAGATTGGAGTGATAATTCAGGAAAATGGACTGAAAATTTTAAAAGAACTGTTAAATTAGAAAAGAAAGAAGATGGTATTTTTTGGATGGCTTATGAAGACTTTATTCAATTTTATACTTCTACACATATTTGTCAAATACATGATGATTTTAATTATAATTGTAAAAAAATTAAAGTTAATAGTAATGAATTCTTTAATATTGCTAAAGTTAATGTTAATAAAAATTCAAGTGGGTATTTTTTGGTTAATTTAAAAAATAAAAGAATTTATCAAAATTTAAAAGGAATTGATAATTTTAATAATCCTTTTTGCTCAATGAGTGTTTTTAAACAAGATAAAAATGGTTTTAAATATATTGGGAGTGATAGTGGAAAACATGATAGATTATATGTTGAATGTGAAAATATGGAACAAGGAACTTATTATATTGCAGTTACTTTTCCAAAAGAAAGTAAAAATTTTGAATTAAATAATTTTGAACCTAAAAAATTTGATAAATTATCTTTTAGAGTTGGAATTTATTCTAATTTAAAAGATGCTAAAATTGAAGATATTGATGAAAATGAAAAAAATGAAATTAAAGATTTTATATTTAATATGATAAGTCAATTAGCAAATGAAAATCCAGAAAAATATCGTTTTGCAAATGAAGGAGAAAATTCAAGTTGGAGAGTAATAAATTTTGATAATAACAGAAATGGTTATGGTTATATATATTATGATAATAATAGTGATGCATTTTTAAGAGAAAGAGTTAAAATAACAAGTTTAGTAAATGTTAATTTAATTCCAATATTAAAGGAAGGTAAATTTAATATAGATAATTTTACAAAAGAAGAAGAAAATGAAATTGATTATGAAGAAGATTCTAGAAAATTAGCAATGGAGAATTTAAAAGATATAAAATTAGATTCATCAACAGAAATAATTGATGCTGACAAAGGAAAAGAAGTTTCTGAAAAAAATCCAGTAATAGTTCAATTTAACATAGCTCCTCATTCAAAAGGTATTGTTTTCTTACAAAAAAGTGATGATGAAGCTGATATAGATATGATAAGTGATATTACTTTTGATTATTTACCAAATGTATTTTTAACAGAAAAAAAATTCACTTCTAAAAAATATAAATTAAGATATAATAATAAACCAATTGATGTTTTTGAAGTTATTACAGAACATAATTCAGGAGTTTTTTTCCTTTATAAAAATAGAACTAAAGAATATAAAATTAATATTAACGCAAAATTTACAAAATGTGATAATTTATATTTAAAAATATGTTCTGAAGATATTAAAACCCAAAATAATTTAATATTAAGAAATTATTCTGGTAATTTTAGAGATGACAGTAAGGACACAGTTATTAATATTGAAGTTGAACCTGGTCAAATTGGTTTCTTTGGTCTTTCTTCTATTGATACTTTTAATAAGTATAATTATGTTTGTGATTTTGATTATCTTTTCTCTATGGCTCTTGCTGATAATTTTTATAAAGAAGAAGAACTTAATAATGTTGATAAAGAAGAAATTTAAAATTTGGGGAATTTGATTTTATTATATAGAGGAAGTTTATTTTATTTAATCATTTAAAAATTTCTTTTTTTATTGATTTATATTAAAAAAACAAAAGAGACATTTTTACTTTATTTTTTTTCTTTTTTTATTTTTTTTATATAATTAAAAGTTTTAATTTAGTTTATAATTTCAAATTAAAATTTCAACTGAAAAATGGAAGATAATAATAACAAGGATTTAAATAATAATTTTGAAAAATTATGTTTTCAAATACTTGAATTAAAATCTGAGACTTTAAAAACTTATGAATCAATAAAACAATATTATCAAAAATGTATATGTGATCATAAACCAATTTTTGAATTACAAAAACTTTTAACCGCTCTTTCTCAAAATAAGAAAATTTCAGAAGAAAATATTCAAAAGGAAAAGACATATTTAACAAATAAATTAAATGAAAAAACTCAAATAATAAATGTTCTTCAAAATGAGTTTAATTTAATAAAAGATGAATTTAAAAAATTATCATTTGGAAAGGAAAAAATGAAAGAAATCAATAAAATGAGAAAAAGTGAATTAATATCAGTTCAATATCAAATAAGTATTTTATCAAAGAAAATAAAAAATACTCAAAAAGAATGTTTTGAATTAGATAATAAAATTAATACATTAACTGAGGAAAATAGAAGTTCATATTCTACTGAATGTACTTTATTAGAACAAGTTATGGCTTTTGATAAAAAATTATATAATATTTATAATGCAAGAGAACAAAAAATTAAAGAAAAACATAATTTAGAAATTGATTTAAAATCTTTAACAGATTCTCAAAGAAGAAAAGCTAATGAAAAAATTAATTTTTTGAAAGAAAAATCTAATAATGAAATTTCAAATTTAAAAAATGAAATTAATAAATTAGAAAAAGAAAATAATATAATTAATGAACAAAATAATTGCATCAAGAATATGAATGAATTTATGATAAGTAAATTAAATACAAAAATAAAAGAAAATGAACTTAATGATAATAATGATATTAATGACAATACAATTAATCAACTTAATTTAAATTTAATTGAAGAAAGTAAAAAATTAGATGAAGATGTTAATTCAATGATATTAAAAATAAAAAATGAATATAAATCAATCATTAATATTGAACCAATTCAAAACATTTCTCCTTTAGATTATTTAAATAACTTATTATCTAAACTTCAAAATTATTGTAATGATAATTCATATGAACAAATAATAAATCAGAAATCTGAAGAAGTTAGTAAATTAGGAGAAGAAATTTCAAAAAAAATTTATAATAAATTTCTTAAAAGAAAGTTTTTAGTCATATTTAAAATTTTTGTAAAGGACAATAAAATTATGAAAGAAAAAGAGGAAAAAGAAATAAAAGAACTTCAAAAAAAAAACGAGGAATTAAGAATATCAAAACAAATAACTCAAGATAAAGAAGAAGAATCAAAAGAAAAACAAAGAGAAATAGAATTTAATGAAAGAATGAAAAAAGAAGAAAAAGATAGAAAAAATAAAAAGAAAAAAGTAAATAAAAAAAATAATTATAAATGTGATATTGAAAGTAATGATGATGAACAAAATTGTTTGGAAATAAAAAATAATAAAAAAAAAATTTCTGAATTTAATTTAAACAGTATGGATTTTTTAAATGAATTAAGTAGAAGTGTTATACAAAGTGAAGAAGATGCTTCAAATAAACAACATTTTGGAAGAAGGAGACGTAATTATAATTTTTAAAAATATAAATAAATTTTTAAATTGAATAAATTTAAATAAATCTTCATTTAAATATTTAAATTATTTAAAAAAATTCCAAATATTTATCTTTTTAACATATAATATATTATTTAGATAAATTTAAATGATACCATAAAACTAATTTTAAAACAGTTTTCAATTTAATAAACATTTAATAAATCTCTTAAACAAAAAAGGTAATGAGACAAAAAAATTTTTGTATTTCCCTAATAACTATCCAAAAAATTATATATGAAATAAAAAAATTGATTTTAATTGATTGATATTCTGAAATAACTAAAGTTTAAAAAAAGTTAAAAAATTTTAAATTCAAGTGTCAAATGAAAATATGAAAGTTGTTATTCAAAAGTTCCTCCTTAATCTAAATTATATAAAAATAACCCCATATTATGGAAGTAAATTTATTCTTTAAAATAAAAAAATTAAATCTATTTATACTTTTTATTTTTACTTTCATTTAATAAATAATATATTTTTGTATCTAATTTTTATGCATTTAATGAAAGTAAATAATCTCTTTCTCTTTAAAATGAATTGAGTCTTGGATTTATGTTTCTATATTGTCAATTTAATTAAAATAAATTATATAATAATTAAATTTGTTTATTTTGTAGGGTCTATGATAATCTTAAGCTTAATCTTAAATTATTTTAATTTTATGTACTTCTTGAAATTATTCAGAGATATTATTTAAATTTTTTATGAATTATGTGTTATAATTGATGTTAATTAGAATTTTTCTTATTTGTACTATTCAATATATTATTTAAAATATTTTGTCTCTTTTTTCTGAATAACCTATTTCTGAAAACTTTTACAAAAATAGTTAAATGCTCAAAAAAATTTAAAATAATAATTAATGACATCTTTTGACAGAATAGAATTAATAGACAAATCAAACGGAGAAGAAATAAGAGCAAACCCTCATTTACAATGTCCATTTTGTCTTGATTTATTATTTGAACCAATTCAATGTTCAATATGTAAAAATGTTATTGTAAAGATTGTTTTGATACATGGACTGGAGAAAAAAAATGTTTTGGAGGTAAAGATAGTCATACTTTCTCAAGAAATATTCCAACTCAAGATTGGATAAATCAATATTTAAACAAATTTAAAATAAAATGTTGTTATCAAGGATGTCCTCAAAAACAAATGGAATATAAAAATTTTAAAAATCACACAAGAACATGTACATATAAAAAAAATGGTTATTGTAATGAAACTCCTTCTGGTGAAGCTTTTGAATGGAAAGAATTTCAAGTTTTTGTGGTTCCTTTATCTGGTCCCACACTCACAATAAATGTTACTTTAAATACTACATATGAAGAATTAAAACAAAAAATTGTTGAAAAAAATGGAGGAACTGTTAATGATATATCTTTAGCTTATGGGGGAAAACCATTAAAACCTAAAACTTTGTTAGAGGAATATAATGTTCAAAAAAATACTACTTTTCATCAATTAGGAAGATTAAAAGAAGGAAAAAAGGATTATTAATTATATTTTAAATATAAATTTTTGTAAAGCCCAATTCCTATTTATCATTTAGTATATAATTAAATAAAAATAAACCAATTTAAAAGAATAAATCAATGTTTATTAGTTTCAAAATTAATAAATCAAATCAAAACAAATATAATTTGAATTAAATTAAAGATTAAATCAAATAGAAATTTTCCTTATATTTAATCTTATAAAAAATAAAAAATTTAATTTTTATAAAAGAATTAAAAAATTAAAATAATGGATTTAAAAGATTTAGTTAAAAAAATTGCAGAAGAATTAAAGCAAAAATATGGAAAAGCATTAACAGAAGTTGAATATTTAGATTCAGATTTAGAGAAAGATATAGAAGATTTAATAGTAACCCAATATTTTTCTTTAGAACCTGAAGAATTATATAATCCAATAGAACAAGATATATTAAATAAAATAAAAGAAAAAAACCCTGATATAGAAATAAAAGAAAATAATATATCTGAATTAAATAATTCAGAAATATTAAAAGAAGAAGAAGAGAAAGAAGAAAAAGAAATAGAAGAATTAAAAGAAGAAAAAGAAGAAAAAGAAGTAGAAGAAAAAGCAGAAAATATTAAAAATGAAGAAGAAGGAGAAGAAGAAGAAGAAGAAAAAGAAAAAGCAGATAGATATGAAAATATAGAAGAAAGTGAAACATTAAAAAAAACAAGATTAAGAAATTATACTAAAGATGATATAACATTTATTGAAGATTTCCTAAATACTTTAGATAAATGTTTACCAAAAAGTGATGAAAATGTATTATCTTTTGCAAATGATGATCCAGGTTATACAAATACAATAAGTACAAATCCATATAAAGTTATTCCAGCTAAATTTCCTGTAGAAAAATTAGCAATTGAAGTAGAAGAAGAAAGAGAAAGAAATTTAGCAATAAAAGAAAATGCACAAATAGCTAGAGCTAAAAAAGCAAAAAAAGATAATAAAGATAAAGGAAATGTAAATCCATATGAAGCAGTAATGGATGCATTTCCAGATGAAGAAAAACATAATATGAAATATATAGGTAAGCCTAGAATAGAAACATTAACACATAGATTAATAAAACATACATTTAAAGAAATATTACCAAATTCAAATGTTTATCCAAGTTTAATAAAAGAAGTATTAATGATACCTCAAATATTTAATCCTCAAGTAATGGAAATAGCAATTAAAAGTTTACAATATTCAGTAAATGGAAATTATGAAAAAGCTATATCATATATGGATAAAGCTCAAGAAATATTTAATGCATTTAATCCTCAACCAGATTATCAATCATTATTATATTTTTCATTATCATTAGGAGCTTTATATGAGAATTTAGATTATGATTTAATGGCATTAAAATATTATTCAGATGCAAAAACAGCAAGTGAAAAATTATTAATAGTAGATCCAGATACTGCTTTAGTCTTTTGTTTCTTAGGAGAAATATTTGTTAAAATGCAAGAATATGAATGGGCTTTAAGAAGTTATATGATGGCTAAAAAAATTAGAGAAGAAACTATTGGAGGAGATACTCCTGATACTGCTGCTATATATAATAATTTAGGAGTTGTTTCCTTCTTAATGCAAAGTTATTTACCTGCTAATGGATATTTCAAATTAGCTTATGAAATTTATAAAAATATTATGGGATTAACTCATCCTAGAACTATGCTTATTAAAGGAAATTTAACTAAAATGAATCAATTGAGTTTTAATAAAGTTGTTGAATTTAAAACTCTTTCTATGTATCCTACTCCTGTTCAGTTAGTACAAAATTCTAGGAAAAAAAAAAAATAATGTTTTTTATTTATGTATTTTTTTAAATTGTTTTTTTTGAAAAATTTGATATTTTTTTAATTTTATTTTATTTATCAAATAATTGATTTTTATAGGGTAAAAAATAATTATATATGGGATTATTTCATTTTGATGAAATTTTATATTTAAAAAATGAATTCCAAGAAGAAATAGAAGCAAGCAATTAGAATAATTTTGATAAAGATTTATTTGTTCATGTTAATCAAATTAAAAAAAAAGATATCAATGAAAATTAATTTGTTGATTCTTTTATAAATTCAATAATTTATTTTATTGAATTTGTTTTATCAAATATTTTTAATACTCCTTTTTATTTATAATTATATTCTTTGTCTTTAACTGATGTTTAATTAACTGAATTATTAGTAAAAAATTAAAGGATTGAAAATTATATTTAAACAAGTTCTGACTTTGGAGTAAACCCATTTATTATTTGAAAGTTTACTAAACAAATTTTATTTAAAATATATATTCCATTAATAAACACTGTAAATATAGTAAATTCTATTTTTAATTCTTCTTTTTTTTAAATGAAAAAATGATAACTGAAAATTATGAGCATAAAATTTTCAAAGAATTGAAATGATTTTTTTATCATTTATTTTATTTATTTATATTTTATAAAATTTTAATGGAAGATAGTCAAATAAAAGTCGAACAAAAAAATTATATTTATGTTACTCCTGAAGAAATTACATTTGATGTTAATTCTGAATTATTAAAGAAAAAATATCAAAGTGAAGAAATAGTTAAAGTAAATGGTACTCTCTTAATAAAAAATTTACATGAAAAAGATGTTTTTGTGAAAATAAATACAAATAAGCAACATTTATATATATCTTCTCCTTCAAGAAAAATATTAAAACCAAATGAAAAAGTAATTATCGATATAGTATTTAATTTAAAATATAAGAATTTAAAAAAAGAAATCACTGATAATCATAAATTTCAAATTGTTGCTTATGAAGTTGAAGAAGAAAATGAACAAAATATAAATGAAAGTCAAATTTCTGAATTAATAAAAACAAATAACAAAAATCCAAATGAAGTAAAAATAATAAAAGCTAAATTTATTTATGATGAAAATATTTTAAAAAAAGAAGAATTAAAGCAAAAAAAGAATAAACCTGAAGATTTAAATCCAACAGAAGGTGATAAGAATAAAATTAAAAGTTTAAAAATTGAAATTATAGAAAATCAAACAAAATATAAAGATTTAAAATTTGAATTTTCACAATTAGAAGCAAAAATAAAGGAATTATCTAAAAATCAAATTCTTTCAATTAAATTAGAATTAAATAAAGATAAATTAGAACATGTGGAAAAAATTCCAGGATTTTTAGTCGCATTTTTATGTTTCATTGCTTTTTTATTTGGATATTTTTTAACATCTTAAAAAAATATAAAAATTAATTAATCTACATGATTTAAATCAAATAATTTAAATATTAATTTATTATTAAATTAATTTAAATTATTAATTAATTAAATGGATAATCAACAAGAAAATATAGAAATTTCAGAAGATCAAATAAAAGAATATTTTGAGTATATATTATAAATAAAAATTAATAGTATTATAATGAAATTTGAATCTTTTGGAAGTTCACCGGATTTTACAACTCCAATTCAAAATTTTTTATTTGAAAATTGTTCTAAATTAGAAATTGCAAAAAAATCTGGAGAACAAAGTTTAAGTAATTATTCTCTTTTTCAAAAATATTCTGAGTTAATGGATAAAACTTTAAATTTATTTTTAGAAGATCAAAATTTAACTCCTGAAAAATTTGTTTTTGCTTGTCAATTTGCAAAAGAAGAAAATTTGCCCTGTTCTTTTCTTGATTATGTTTTATCATCTTTAGAATATGAAGATTTTTATAATTTAATGCTAGATTATAAATTTATGGGAGAAAAAGATTTAAAAGATGATTATGAATTATTTCCTGAAGAAAAGAAAGAGTAAAAATAAAAAATATTATTTATTTAATAATTTAAAAAAATTAATTATTATACATTGAATTTATTTTAAAAATATATTTTTAAATAAAATATATATTTATTTATTATTATTTTCTTAAATTATTTTTATTTTATTTTTATTATTTGCATAAAATTTAATAATTTTATTGATTAAATTAAAAATTATATTATTTAGTATTAATTTTGATCTTTTAATTTCTCTCTTAATTTAGAATTTTCTTCTATTAAACTTAATTTTTCTTGTTTTTCTTCTAAAAAATCATTTTCATACTTTTTTAGCATTTCTTTTAATTTAGTATTTTCTTCAATTAATTCTTTTATTCGATTTTCAGCTTTTGATAATTCTAAATTTTCTCTAAGATTATCATTATTATTTTTTTTATTAAAATTAACAGAAGTAGAAGAAATTTCCATTTCATTAATTTCAGGTAAACCTAATTGACCTGCAGTAATCATATTTTTTTTATCTTTTTTGTCTTCCTTATTTCTTATTCCAAATGTGGCTAAATCATTATTATTTATATTTATTGTTTCTTTTCTTTCACTTTGTTCATTTTCATCATAAGGAACTAATAAATTTAAAGATTCAATTACTTGAATATTCATTTCTTCTTGATTTATACAACCAACAATAGAAATATTTTCACAATCTTTAATTTTATTAATATAAAATTCAATTTCTTCTTTTGTTATTAATAACTTATTATATTCAATAATATTTAATATTTTGTTATTTGAAGATTTTACAATATATAAAAAAACTGATTGTTTATTTCCAGTATAAATTTTAGTTTCATTTTTACAATGAAAAATTGAAGTTGAAATTTCATTTTCATCTATTATTTGTACATTTAATAATGAACCAACTGTTTTAAAATCTTCTATTCCTTTTGTATTATCATAATAATAAAAATTAATTTCTGTTGTAATATCTAATTTATTATTTTCATTATAGATTTCTTCTATTACATTTTGAATAAAAGAATATGTTTCACTTCCAAAAGTAAATAATGTATTATTCATTTTATTTTCAAATAAAGTTTTATTAATATAATTATAAGATAATAACTCACTAAAAACTTTTGAAAAAATTAATGTTTTCGTGTTATTTGTTCCGTTTAAAAAATCATCTAAAGTTTTTTGATATAAATCATCTTTTGTTATCATTGTTCTATTTATTTCTAATCCATTTATTAATTTATTTGCAACAATTAATGTATCACATGGAAAAAGTGATGTAAAAAATTTATATAGTTTATTTTCTGGGTAAGGGTAATTTTTATATATCTCATTTTTGTTAGTAATCCCGTTTTCATCATTATTTATTATTGAAATATAATATTTTACTAATTTTTCGTTAATTGACATAATTAAAAAAAATAATTAAACTAAATAAAATTTATTTTTCAATTAATTAATTTTTAAATTTTGATTTGTGAAAATATACCTTTTTGAATTAAATTACTAAAATATAATTAAAGAATTATATTATTTTAATAAGAAAATATAATTCGAATAATTTAAGGATTTGAATATAATAAAATTCCTTTTAGAATTCCTATCATTTATACTTGAGTAATAAATTTTGTTTGAAAATGAGAGAACATTCAAAAAGAACAATTAATTATGCTCAAACCAATTATATATTTATTTTTATTCTTTTTTTCACATTTTATTTAATTAATTTAAATTTTAATATTTATGAATCAAAAATTTAAATATAAACTACCATCTTCGCCAAAAGGAAAACATTATTCAAATCCTTTAGGTCCTTCATTTCCACTTCCAAATGATATAAATAATTATAAGGAAAATTTATACAATAAAATAGATTATTTTTCTCAACAAACCAATTATAATCCTGAAAGATTTCCCACAAATATTAAAAGAAGATATGACTATTCTCCTTTAGATAAATTTAGAAACACTGAAAATAATTTTAATAATTCAGATATGATTGATATCAAAATGGGATTTAATTTATTAACCCATAAATTTGAAAGAATAAATAATTTATTAGATAATCCATTACCTAATTTAGATCAAAGTTTCAAAAATAAAATGGAAAATCGAACTTTTAGTTTAAATAAAATATATGAAGTTCCTAATTTTACCAATAATTTTAAGAATTCTCTAACTACTATATCAACAATGGATAATAATTATTCAAATTTTTTTATGAATAATACCCAAAGAAGTAATTCTTCAATGATATATAATTCAACTCAAAATTTACTTTGTTCAAATCATTATAATGAAAATTTAATTAAAAAAAATCTAACTATTTCAACTGATAACTATAAAAAAATTAGTTCTATTTCTCCTGAATATAATAATAATTTTTCATTTAAAAGAGAAAATATTAATGATAAATATAAAAAAATTATAAGCGGTAGAACATTATATAATGAAAACAATACACAAAGGAATATTAACAATAATAATATTATTCAAGTTAATTTAAGGAGAAATGGTAATATTAGATTTAATAAACCATTAAATTCAAATAGAATATATAATGAAAGGGGTTTTTATGATATTAATAATTCAAAAAGACATTCTTTAAGAAATAAAAACAAAAATAATTATGATAATTTTCTAACAAAAAACCAAAATTTCCCAAATTCTATTAATAAAAATAATAGCTCATTTAATTTGATGGCAACTAAACAAAAAGAAAGAATAAATTTAGAAAAAATAAAATATAATAATATTCAAACTCCAAATAATTTAATTGATGAAGAAAAGAAAATAATAGTGAATAAAAATTTTCCAAAAAACAATAATATTGAAATTGAAGGTTATGAGAATCAAGAATATAATAATAATATTTATAATCCTCCTGAAAATTCTTTTAATATACAAAATAATTATAAAAAACCAATTTCATTAAAAATAAAAGAAATTAAAGATTTTTCAAATATTAATACACCTTTAATAAGAGGAAATTTATTTCAAAAAGATTCATCTGAAGATTACATTAATAAGAATAATTATTCTAATGATATTAAAAATGATAATATTATAGAAAATTTTGGAAATAACAATAAAGAAATTGGAAATAATATTGAATATAACAAAGAAAATAATAATGAAAATAATAATGATAATAATAATTCTTTTCAAAATAATAATTTTATTAATGATAACTTAGAAAAAGAGTATAATGTTCATAAAAAATTTAAAGAACTAAAAAAAGAATTAAAAAATAGCATTTCTTATATTTCAAATTTAAGTCATAATATAGAAATGAAAGAAATGCCTCAAGATAATTATGAAAATAAAATTAGTAAAAAATATCATCAAATTATTCTTAAAGATGGAGAAAAAGAAAAAGTTATTGAACCTGATTATTATATAATAAAAGATGGGGAAAAGGAGATTAAAAAAATTAAAATTAATCAAAATTTAATTGAGAAAAATCTTTCATTCGAAAAAAAGAATAGTTGTCAAAATCAAAAAGAAACTATAGCCCAAAATAATATATCTCTTAATTTAAATAATAAAGATAATAGTGAATTAAAAAAAGAGGAAAAAAATAATAATTTAGATAAAAATAATTTTAGGGATATGAATCAAATTAAGGAAATTAAAACAAACAAAAATAACAAAATTAAAATAAATGAAATAATTGATAATAATTATAATGAAAATATTATTGAAAAAGAAAATGAAAATAAAATATTAAAAAAAGATAATAATATATTAAATAAAAATAATAATGGGAAAAATAATAATTACAATGATAATTTAAAAACAGAAAATATAAAAAATGAACATTCAGAAGAAGAAGAAAGAACATTTAAAGAAATAACAAGTAAAGTTAAATCAGATATTGAAACTCCAAAAGATGAATTAGATAATACAAATAAATTAATTACATTTTCTGAGAAACATATAATTAAATTTGATGGAAAAGAAACTTTAACTCATTTATCAATTTTTGATCAAAATTCTACTCCTCAAGATAAATATAATAATGATTTTAATATTCCAACAAAATTAACTCCTTTAGTTATTAATTCTCCGAGTGAAAATAAGGAAAATGAAAATTTATTTAATATTAATAATAGTAATGAAAAAAACAAAGAAAAGATTTATATTCAGGAAAATATTGGTTTTAAAAATGATAGAATAAATAATGAAAATAAAAATAATAATAATGAAAGTTCAAGAGATAAACAAATTGCTTTAGAAAAATTATCTCAATTAATTGATGAAGTTAATGGAAATGAAAGTTATAATCAAAGAATTCCTGTTAATGAAAATCAAAATATATTCTTAGAAAAAAAAGATAATATTATTGAAAATATGAATAATGAATATAATAGTAATTTAAATAATAATTCTGAAAAAACTAATAATGAAAGTGAAAATAATAAAGATAATACTAAACATAATAATCATACAAAGAATTATAATGTTAATAATAATATAAATATTAATATTATTGAAAAACAAAATAAAAATCAAATTCATAAACCAATTCAAAAAGCTATATGCCCCAAATTTGTAAATAATCCTCAACATTTTTTTACAGAAGATATATGTGAAAATGTTTTAAAATCATATGATATTCCAATTAATATTTATAATCAATCAAATCAAAATAGTAGTAATACAAGTATATCATCCAATAAAAATCCTGAAAAAACTTTAAAAACAAAAACTATTTTTCAAAATAACAAAATTATAGTAAGTAGAAAATTAATTCCAAAAAACAATAAAAAAAATATAAACATAAATAAAATTCAAAATAAAGATAATTCAAATTTAAAATTTAACATTTATAATTTTACTACATTTGGTCAAAACCAACAAAAAACAAAATAAAAGGAAAATTTTATTATTATATATAAAAAAATTAAAATGTCATTTATGATTTTTAAATTAAAAAATAAATTTATTTTTAATAAAAAAATGATTTTAAATGAATTAAACAAAAATTAATGTCAATCCCTCAAAGTTATTATAATTATCAAACAAGTTCTTTTCCAAATCCTGATTCTAGTTTAAGTCAAAATGAAATAAAAGAAAATAAATCATTATCATACAGAAAAAGAACATTAGAAGGCTTATCAATGAAGCCAAAGTTATATGAAGTTCAATTTGGTGAAAAAAATCCTTATCTATTAAATAATTTAAAATTTGGTAATAATATAATAAAAACAACAAAATATAATTTATTAACATTATTACCTAAAAATTTATTTTATCAATTTACAAGAGTTTCAAATATATATTTCTTAGTAGTTTCAATTTTAACTTGTATGAGTTTTTCACCTAAAGAACCTGCTTCAATGATAGGAACTTTTGTTTTTGTTTTATTTTTTACTTTATGTAAAGATGGTTTTGAAGATTTTGGAAGATATCAACAAGATATTAAAAATAATAATAGATTAGTTCATTTATTAAATAATGGAAAATTTATTGATGAAAAATGTTATAAATTAATGCCAGGTGATATAATAAAAATAAAAGAAGATGAAGAATGTACTTGTGACATTTTAATATTAAAATCTTCTAATAAAGGAGGTTATTTATATTTAGATACTAAGAATTTAGATGGTGAAACTAATTTAAAGGAAAAAATGTCGTTAGAAGAATTAAAAGATATTAGTTTAAATGAAAATGAATTTAGTAAT
>JAEEGL011374788.1_pt1 | contig 17431 bp, 15 predicted proteins | sample 9134231 | NCBI WGS metagenome assembly JAEEGL01 (sample SAMN16246548, study PRJNA631951) | gut metagenome | biome: gut microbiome; feature: rumen; material: fiber-attached | host: Bos | place: Iran: Karaj | collected 2018-10
ATACCTTCTATAAATAACTTCTTTCATTGCTGCAAGATCATCTTTAACTTCAGTACTAATTTTGAATTTACGATATAGGTTTTTATTAGGTAGAAAATCATCAAATACAACCATACCACCTACATAGAAAGTACCAAACAAATGAGAATTATCAAAAGATTCCATTCTATGTAATTCTTTTAATCCCAATAAATTTCTTAACTCTTCTAAAGCATTAAGACGTTCTTCATCATCTTTCTTTAAAGTTTCTTCTTTTAATTCTAACTGTTCTTTAGCATTAGAATAACATAATTCACTTAAACCTTTTAATTTACCCTTCAAAGGAGTATTTACTTTAATATTAAAATATTCACTTAATAAACTACTATTAATATCACTAGGTACTAATAACTCTTTAGGAAGTAACCCTTTCTCATAAAACTTAATTAAATATTCTTCTACTTCTAAAGATACATCTTCTAATGAAGATATTATTTCATTATGTCTACCAAATAATAGTCCATTTCTTATAAAGAATATTTCAATGCTTAAATAATTATTATTTGTATAATAATTTACTATATCAAAATTATAATTATTATTTAAATCAATTTTTTGTTTCTTTAATACAATATTAATATTATCTAACATATTTTTAAGTTCAAGTGCTTTTTCAAAATTTAGATTATCACTAGCTTTTTCCATCTCTTTTTTTATTTTTTTTGTAATTAAAGAAGCATCTCCTTTTAGAAATGATATTATTTCTTTTTTCATTTCATCTATTTTTTCTTTAGGAATATCTTTCTTACAATAACCTAGGCATTCATTTATATGATAATAAAGACACAAATCTTTTTTTAATTTATCACATTTTCTTAATGGATATATTCTATTAATCATATTAACTGTACTTCTTGCAGCACTTACATTAGGATATGGTCCATATAAATAATTCTTATTTTTCTTTTTTTTTACATTTCTTACTACTTTTAAAGTAGGATATTTATCATTAGTTAATTCTATATATGGATATGTTTTATCATCTCTAAGTAATATATTATATTTAGGATCATATTTCTTTATAAGAGTAATTTCTAGTATTAAACTTTCTAACTCAGAATCAGTTACAATATATTCAAAATCATCTATATCATCAACTAACATTTTAGTTTTGCCAGTAACTGTTTTGGTGAAATAACTTCTAAGTCTTTTTTGAAGATTTTTAGCTTTACCTACATAGATAATAACCCCATCTTTATTCTTCATTTGGTAACTTCCGGGTTTAGTAGGAACTAAAGATAATTTTTCTTTAAAGTCTTTCATCATTTCACCTCCATTAAATGTTTTATAGTTTAAATCATTTTCCAATATTTCTCAAGTTTATTCATCACTCTTATCAATCTCTAACACTGCATGATTTATTTCTAATATTACTAATATTTTATCAATAGTAATAAGTACTACACTTATTACCATTCCAAATAGAAATATATAAACAATAGTATCATTAGTATCCGTTTTTAAAAATCTAAATACTATTCCAAAAATAAAAGTTATAAAAGATAACCCCATAATTAATTGTCCTATATTTCCAAGATATAAATTAAATTTCTTTTTTTCTTTTATTTCTTTTATTACGGAAATAATTTCTTTTATTGATTTAATTAGTTGTTTAAATAGAAAAAATATTATAAGTATAAATAATACTAATTTCACTAATTTAGTTTTACCATCAATAATCATCGTTATACTAGATCTTATAAAAGTAATAGTAAATAATGAACAGATAATAATAGTTATAAAACGTTTTATTAGTATTCTTGCATAATTAGTTTCATTCATATTATCACCACACTTATTATAACATAAAAAAAGAAATATTTATTGATATTTCTCTATTGATTTTATACCCATACTCCAAATATAATTCCAGCCATTGAAAGTATTAATCCAACTACCCAGAATAATTTAACTATATCTGTTTCTTTCCATCCTAGTTTTTCAAAATGATGGTGGATTGGAGTCATTAAGAATAATTTTCTTTTTAATACAACTACCCAGAATGTTTGAAGTATAACGCTTAATGTTTCTATTATAAATACAGAAGCAACAACTAATAAAGTTAATTCTCTATGAGTAAGTATGGCGATAGATCCCATTACAGCACCTAATGCTAAAGAACCAGTATCACCCATTATTACTTTAGCTGGATGTGTATTAAATATTAAAAATCCAACTAATGAACCAACTAAGATTAAACTAAATATTCCAATATCTTCAAATCCTACTGATAATGAAATTAATGCAAAGGCTATAAATGCAATGGCTGAAAGTCCTCCAGCTAATCCATCTAGTCCATCTGTTAAGTTAACAGCGTTAGATGCCCCAACTAAAATAAATAAAATAACAAGTCCATATAACCAACCAAATTCTAAATCTATATGAAGTGTTCCAACTACCCAAGAAGTTTGTCCTCCACTTCTCATATATATATAGAAAAATCCTATTGCTATTAATACTTGCATAAATAATTTTTGATATGTAGTTAATCCTTCATTGTTACCTTTTCTAATTGATAAAAAGTCATCTAAAAAACCTATACAAGCATAACCTATAAATACTAATAATACTATCCCTAAATTAGATGTATAGTTTATTTTACCTGTTATTATTAATCCTAATGTAGCAGCTACTGTAGGTATTATAAATATTAATCCTCCCATAGTAGGAGTACCTTCTTTTTTTCTATGAGCTTCTCCAACAAAAACTGATATTTTTTGTCCTACGCGTAGTTTTTTTAATATTGGAATTAATACTAATCCTAATCCTGCCGATACTAAAAAACCTATCATAATTGCAAAAATTGCCTTTGTAAGTAGTAACATTAAATCACTCCATCTCTTGAAACATTATATCATAATAATTAAAAGAATATTACAAATATGAAATCTTTTACAGTATATTTACAATAAATATTTACTTTAAAAATACTCTTACTTTACTTTGATCTTCTATTTTTTCATATGCTTTAGGCGACTGAGTAAAAATAGTATTTCCTTCTCCTTCTACTTCTATTTGAAAATTACATAAAACTTTTTTAGCCTCTTCTAGACTCATTCCAATGACATTAGGTACTTCATAAGTAATCTTATCTGTCCATTCTAAATCTTTTTCTAATTCATTTTCTTGCTTTTCAATTTTTAAAGCATCTATTATATCTAGTAGTATTCTTCTTGCAATTGGCGTTGTGGTATAACTAGAAAGCATTGGAGTATGTTTAGGATTATCAATAGCTAAATATAAAACTGCTTCTGGATTGTTTGAAGGAACTACTGAGATAAAACTCATAATATAATTATTTACTAAATACGCTCCATTTTCTTGTTTTTGTGCAGTACCTGTTTTTCCTCCTATTCTATATCCTGAAATATATGCACTTTTACCTCCGCCTTTAGCTACTACATTTTCTAAAGCTATTCTCATAATAGATGATGTTTTAGAACTAATTACTTTTCTTTTTAATACTTTATTATATTCTTTTACTACACTATTTGTATTATCACTAATTGACTTTACTACATATGGTTTATATAAATAACCTCCATTTACTATGGCACTAATAGCCATAACTTGTTGGATAGGAGTTACACTAGGTCCTTGTCCAAAAGCTGACGTCGCAAGCTCTACATTCCCTACTTTTTCTATAGGAAATATTATACCTTCTCCTTCTCCATTTAAATCAATTCCTGTTTTTTCTCCAAAGCCAAATTTATCAATATAGTTAAATAATCTTTCTTTACCTAGTTTTTGTCCTAGTGATACAAAGCCTGGGTTACATGAATTTTGTAATACTTCTAAATATGTTTGATCACCATGACCATGTGCTTTCCAACATTTTAAAATACTTCCATCTACATTAACTTTACCTGTATCATAAAAATGATCTTTAAATATATCAACTACCCCTTCTTCAACGGCTGAAGCCATTGTGACTACTTTAAAAGTACTTCCTGGTTCATACGAAGAAAATATAGGAAGATTTCTACTTAATACTTCATTACTATAATTTTTATAATTATTAGGATTAAAATCTGGAAAAGAAGACATTCCAAGTATTTCTCCACTCTTAGGATCTACAACTATAGCTAGTGCCATTTCTGGTTCAAACATATCATTAATATTGTTTAACTCTCTTTCAAGAGATTTTTGAATATTTATATCTATCGTTAAATTAATATTCATACCTGAAGTTGGTTCTATATATAAATCAGTCATATTCAAATTATTCCCATGAGCATCACTAAAATACTTAATAGCTCCAGCTTTACCTGTTAAATATTTATCATACTTTAATTCTAATCCAGAAAGCCCTTGATTATCTATTCCTACATACCCTAATGTATGTGATAATAAATCGTTATTAGGATAATACCTTTTAGATTCTTTTACTAAATAAACGCCTTCTAGTTTTAAATTACTTATTTCATTAGCTTTATCATAAGATAATCTTCTCCCTTCGGGATGAACTCTTTCTATTGAAGTTTTTTTATATACATGTTTTTTCATATCATCATAACTAATATTTAATATTTTAGCTAACTCTTTAGTAGTTTTTTCTTTATTTTTAATTTGATTAGGTACTAATACTAATGAAGTAGTAGTTACATTGTCAGCTAAAATCACACCATTTCTATCTAATATCTTACCTCTATCTGCTTCTATACTAAGATTTCTACTCCATAAATCATTTGCTTCTTTCTTTAATTTTTTATAATCAAATACTTGAATATAAAAAACTTTTACTATTATTAATATTAAAGGTATTAAAAGTATTATAAATAAGAGTTTTATTCTTTTATTAATATGATTTAAAAACATATTATCACCAATAAATTATATGAAAAAAAGAAAAATATTTTCTATTTTTCTTTTATTACTTCTTCAATAAATTTTTTAGTAGCAATTGATAAATACTCTTCTATATATAAAATATATACATCATTTTTAGGTAAATCATTTAATATAACTTCTTCAAAATCATATATATTATCTTCATTAAAATAACCAATACCTAAACCATTTTTAACCATATCTATCATACTATCTTTATTACATACTTCAATTATATTTTCTAATATTATATTATTATTCTCAAAATACTCATCTAAAATAGTTCTGCTTAATAATTCTTTATTAGGTAAGATTAATGGATATTTAGTTAAATCTTTAATATTTGAGATATTTATATTATTATAAATATCTTTATTATAAGCAAAATAACTATTTAATCTTTTTAAAAAGATTTTACATAGTTTTTTATCATTATTAGAAAAACCTATTATAATATCTAGTTTTCTGTCTTCTAATAATTTTATCATTTCATTATATGATTTAGATATAATAGAAAATTTAATATTAGGATATTTTATTTTAAAATCATAAATATACTTTGACATATCAATGTATATATCAGATTGTATTCCTATTTTTATAATTCCTTTGTTTAATTCATTTAAGTTTTTTATATTTTCTTCAGCTTTATCTAAAATATTAAAAGCTGTTGAAATATAATTATATAATTCTTTAGCCTCTAATGTCGGCTCTATTCCTTTAGAATTTCTATTAAATAATTTATAACCTAATTCTTTTTCTAATTCTTTTAGGCTATAACTAATAGCAGGTTGAGATACATATAGTTTATTAGCAGTCTTTGAAATACTTTTTTCTTCATATAAATGTAAAAATATTTTATATAAATTATAATCCATATTCATACTAATCACCTCGGGACTTATTATATGTGTCTTTTATAAATATGTCAAATTATATAATTAATTCTTATAACAAAAAAATAAAGCAAATTATCTTTGCTTTATTCTTTCTTCTTCTACATTTTCTATAAACATATCATTAAGTGATGATTTTCTTTCTTTTAATTTAGCATCAATTAATGGGAAAATTATATTATCTTTTTCTTCTTCTTTTAATAATTCTAAATCACTATCTTCTAATTCATCTAATCTTATATTAAGTTTTTCTATCATTTGTAGTCCTCTAAGACTTATTAATAATTTAGCACTTATTTTCTTAAAGAAATTGATTGGTGCCTTAACAACTGAAGTAGCAATATGAATTATATTGTAGGAAGATTTGCCTTCCTTTAATTCTTCCTTAAATTTTTTACTAACTTGAATATTTGAAGCTACATATCTATCAACATCTAATTTATTAATTTCAAGTCCTTCAGTTAGATATTCAATTAATTCTAAAGAAGATAATTCATCTTTTTTATTTGTATTATCTATAATAGGTTTATTACCTAATAAAATATTTTTTTCTTTTATTTCTTTATCAAATTCTATACTACCTGGAGTTAATCCATTATCAATTAGTAAATCAAATTCTTCTTTTGTTATATTAAAATCATCAGGTTTATATTCTTTCTTTTCTATTTCTATCTCATCTATCTTAGTTATATATGGTGAAAAATTATTATTAGCATGTTCAATAATATAATTTGCTTCTTCTTCACTTATTTTAAAACATAAACTACCCTTAATTTTAATTCCTGTGTCTAATTTATTTATTTTATATTTATCTCTAAACTTTTCTCTTGCATATTCTCTAATATATAAATCTCCATTGTTTTTATCTTTAAAAATAACAATTCTCTCATTTATATTAGAATTAATATCTATATCTTCTTTTTTTGTTTCAACTATATTTTCTAAATCCTCTGGAGCTTTTATTGGTTCCTTAGAATTATCATAGTCTTCTCCTTTATATACAACAGGTAATTTAGAAGCATTTTCTTTTAATCTATTGAATTCATCAATACTTATAAATTCTACTCTAGTACCTATATTTTTATAATTAACATCTATTTTATATAATGCTTGAATTATATCTAATATAGAAGTATTATCTTCTTTATTTTTTACTTCACTTATTTCTTTTAGTATTTCTTCTTTAGTCTCTTTTAATAATTCTTTTTCTTCTTTTGTTCTGTCTTTAGAAGGTTTTGAAATAATAAAGTGTAGTCCTTTTCTTTCTAATATTGCTTCAAAAATCTTAGTTTTTCTTAAAGCACTATTAATCTCATTATAATCTATGATGCTTAGATCTAATGCTTCAGCTTTTTCTATATCCTTCATTAATTTAGTCTTTTTACCTTTTAATGATGAGATTAACTTTCTTTGCTCTTGAAAAGCTTTTTTAATATCTTTTGCTCTATTATTTTCAGATAATTTTAATTTATCATAATAACTTTTAGATACATCTATTTCCTCAGCTGTAAAAAGACTACTATCATCTAAATTCTTTTCTTCTTCTTTAATTAATTCTTGAAATCTTTTATATGAAGCTTCATACTCTTTAGCATTTTTTATTAAATCATTTTCTATTTCTTTTATTTCATTATCTATTTCTTCTATTTTAGTTTTTAATATTTCTACTACATCATTTGTTTTTTCTAATTCTTTTTCTTTCTTATTTATATTATCTATTCTATCTTTTTTGGAGATATTTTTTGTGGATTCATCCATACTATTACGTAGTTTTTTTAATTCTTCTAGTTGACGTAGTAAATCGTCTTTTGTTTCCATATTATACCTCCTACTAAGCTTTATTTGCATCTTCATCTAGTTTTTTTAAAACTTCTTGAAACATTTCTAATTCTTTAGAATCAGTAATATCTTCTAATTCTAACTTTGTTGATAAAGGATTGTAACTTGATATATAAATATTTTTTCTACCATCTTTTGAAGTAGTATTATCAGTATATCCAATATATGATTTAAATGTAGCTTCAGAATCAAATGTAAATAATACATCACATTCTTTTTCTTCACCATTTATTAATACGTTAATCTTTTCTAATTCAAGTTCACCAATCATATATTCCACTCCTTGATTATCTACTTCAGTTTACCAAATTTGATAGGAAAAGTCAATTAATACAAAAGAAAAAGAATGTTTAATTAAACACTCTTATATATATCATATCATCGCTTTTTAAATCTTTATATGAACTTATTTTAACTGTATAATAAATATCTTCTTTTTTAGATGAATCAAGTGTTTTTTTATCAAAAATAGTAGTCTTTTGTTTTTTCATTAAATCCTTTTTAGAATTATCAATATATACATGAACCTTAGAATTAGTATTATTCTTTACTTCTATTTGATAACTTATATTTTCTTTATTAATTTTATTCTTACGATAATTAACTATTTTAAAAGTATATTTAGAAGCTTCTGAGAGTAGTTTTGCATTAATACTAAATTCAAAATTAGAACCAGTTTCATAGATAGGTATAATCATATTAGCATACTTATTTTTATCAGCCTCATTATTTTTAATAATACATCCTATTAATAACCCTATTACTATAACTAGTAATGAGAAAAATATAATATATAGTTTTTTATTAGAATTATTTGTCTTCATATTACACCTCTAATAATTATATGATTTAGTAATTAACCCTATCTTATAATTAAAACTCTTTTGAGTAATTTCTTTATTAGTTTGATTATATTTAACATCTATTTTTAGACTAATTGATTCATTAGGATAAATAATTTTACCTTTTACTTGAGATATTTTAATAGTAACTGGATCAATTATATTCTTATATTGTATATCATTATAATTAGGGCTTTCCATAATATCAATAATTTCACATGGAATATTTCCTTTATTTTTAATATACACTATATATACTATTTCATCTTTTGGATAATACATAGTAAAGTTCATAGCTATTTCCGAATTATTAATTATTTTAAAAGAACTAATAGGAGAAGAAGTATTACCTTTTACTATTGACTTTTTTATAACATCAGAAAATACTACATTATAAGAATAATCGTCTTTTGTTTTTTTATTAGTAGATATAATAATATAACCTATACTCATAAAGATAATAGTAAGACATAAAATAATTATAATAATATTATTCTTTGTATTAACTTCTTTCTTCATATTATTCCCCTTTCTTTTATTCTACAGAAAACTTTTTATCTAAAGTAAGAATTATTTCCATCCCTTCCGTTATTGGAGTGTTTTCTAAAACTGATTGACTAGTTACATAACCTACTCCATCTAAATTAACTTTTACTTTTAATTTATTTAAAATATCTTTAGCTTCTTTTGATGATAAACCAACTACATTAGGAATAGTATGAGCTCCATTAGTAATTAAATATATTGTATCATTTGTAGTTATTATTTCTTTAGGATTAGGAGAAGTATTTAAAACTTTATTACCATCACCTAATATTACATATTTTATTTTATTAGAATCTAATAATACTTTAACATTATCTACTTTTTTATTTATTAAATTTGGAATTTCAAAATCATTTATTTCTAAAGAATTACTAATAGTATCAGTATTACCATAATACTTAGAAACATTATTTACTATTTCTTTTACAGCATTACTTATAGGTTTTTGACTACCACCACTAGGTCTTTTAACTGAAGCATAAATTATTATTTGAGGATTACTTTTAGGATATATTCCTGAGAAAGAAGAAATTATATCTTCTTGCCCTGAGAGATACCCTCTTCCTGTTTCACTAGCTATTTGAGCCGTTCCAGTCTTTCCTACTAGTTCTCCACCTTCAATTCGATAACCTGTACCTGTATTACCTGAGCCATTTACACAATTATCCATTAAACTAATCATCTTTTGAACTGTGGCAGTTGATGCTACACGTTCTATTTCCTCACGAGAATTTTCAAGAATAACTTCATTAGTTTCAGGATCTACTATTTTAGATATTATATATGGTTTTAAAAGCATTCCATCATTTGTTAAAGGTGTCATTGCTTTTACATTTTGAACTGGAGTAGTAGTAATACCTTGCCCAAATCCAGCATTAAATATTTCTGTTTCATATTTAAATTCTAGATTACCTTTATTTTCATTTGGAAGCTCTATTCCAGTTTTTCTACCAAAACCTAATTTTCTAAAGTATTGTCTTAGCATTACACTATTCATATGACGATCAATCATATTAATAACTCCTACGTTACTACTCATGGCATATCCATAATCAAATGTAATATAGCCCCATCCTGCACGATTCCAGTCACCTATTACAGTTCCATCACTAGTTTCAAATGTACCAGATTTATATACCTCATTACCATCATATACACCATTTTCCATTGCAGCCATATAAGTAAAGGTTTTCATAGTAGAACCTGGTTCATATGGAGTTTGAGAAAATAAATCCATATAATTAGTTATATCTCTTTTATTAGGGTCAAATGATGGTGATGAACTTGTTGCTAGAATCGCCCCCGTTTTTGCATCCATCACAGTAATAGTAAACCATTCCCAATCATATGATTTATCTGAATTAGTTATAGCCTGTTCTACAAAGAATTGAACTGATGGATCAATTGTTAAATAAATATCTTTTCCTTGCACCGCATCTACTTTTATCTCTTTAGTATTAGCTATCTTATAACCTTTTAAATCTTTTTGATATGTAGTATATCCGTCTTCACCTTTTAATATATCATTATATTGTTTTTCTATACCCATTTCACCTTTAATAGTAGGATCTTCATCTGTGCTTTTAGTATATCCTACTATATATGAAGCAAAATTACCTTTAGGATAATATCTTTTGTAACTCTCAATAAAATCTAATCCTGGGAGATTTAAATCCTCTATTTTATTTTTTGTTATTTCATTAAGACCTTTCCCTTTAGTACCAAACTCAGTTTGATATACATTCTTCTTATTTAAATACTTTAAAATCTCTTCTTTTTCCATACCTAGTATAGGAGCAAGTTTCTCTGCGGTTTCTTCTTTATTTACTACATGAGCTGGATTATTCTTATTAGTCGTTCTTTTTTTATCTAAATAAGCAATAAGCTTATATGAAGCTACATTTTGTGCTAGAGTATCTCCATTATATGCATAAATTGTTCCTCTTTTAGCCTCTTCTATATCTGTTCTTGTAGTTCTACTTGAAGCTAATTTTTGTAAATCAATTCCATCTATTTTTTTAGATGTTCCTAATTCAATTACTCTAAAAATCATTAGACAAAATAAAAGAAGAGATATAAATATAAATATCCTAGAATATTTTATATTATTTTTTCTCCTCTTTTTTTTCACTAAGATCACATCCTAATACTGTCTATTTAACAGATTTTATATTACTATTATTATAACTCAATCCTTGTTCTTCTGCAACTTGTTGAATCTTAGTAAGAGATGCCAACTCATCAATTGACATTGCTATAGATTCATTAGTTTTTTCTTGAATAGAAATTTCTTTCTTTTCCTTTTCTACCTCAAAATTAACTTTAGCTAATGTTGCTTTAGTAAATACGATAGCTACTGGAGATATCACAATTAAAAATAAGGCTAATGTATATATTAGTTTTTCAATTTTTGAAATCTTAACTCTCTTTCTCATTTTTTTCATAATAATCTCTCCTATCTTATTTTTTCTATTACTCTAAGTTTTGAACTCCTAGCTCGAGGATTATTTTTAATCTCTTCTTCACTAGGAATAATTGCTTTATTAATTACTAATTTAAACTCTGGTAAATATTCTTTTGGAATATTTGGAAGTCCTTTTACTTTTTTGTCTATTTCACATTTCTCTTTAAATAGATTCTTTACTATTCTATCTTCTAAAGAATGAAATGTAATAACCGCTACTCTTCCACCAACATTTATTAAATCCAATGCTTGGTTTAGAGCCGGTTCTAAAACATCCAATTCATGATTTACTTCAATTCTTATTGCTTGAAATATTTGTCTAGCAGGATGTTTTTCTAATCTATATTTCATTGGAACAGCAGTTTTTATTATTTCAACAAGTTCCAAAGTACTTTCAATTTTTTTATTTTCTCTATATTCAACTATCTTCTTAGCTATCTTTGAAGAAAACTTATCTTCACCATATTTTAAGAATATTCTAGTTAAATCTTCTTTACTATATTCATTTACTACTTCGTAAGCAGATAGTTTTTGATCTCTATCCATTCTCATATCAAGTGGTGCATCTTCATGTAATGAGAATCCTCTATCTTTTTCATCTAGTTGAGGTGAAGAAACCCCTAAATCAAATAGGATTCCATCTACTTTTTTAACACCTAACTTACTAAGTTCTTCTTGCATATTTACGAAGTTAGCCTTAATGATAGTGAAGTTAGTACCGATCTTAGAGAGACGATCGGTACTATGCCGAATTGCTTCACTATCCTGGTCAAAGGCGAATAAATAACCCTTTTTTATTCTATCTAAGATGCTACTACTGTGCCCTCCATAGCCTAATGTCGCATCAACTATGATACTATTTTCTTTTAAATTTAGGGAGGAAATAGATTCATTTAGTAATACGCTAACATGTTTTTCTATCATAAGTTCACACTTTCATTGAATAGATTTTCAGCTATGTCTGACATACTGTCTTTTGTAGAATCAAAGAAACTGTTCCAAGAATCTTCTGACCAAACCTCAAGTCTATCTCCTGTACCAATAACTACACAATTCTTATCTAACCCTGCATAATCAATTAATGGTTTTGAGATATTAACTCTTCCCTGTTTATCTAATTCTACGCTTGTAGCGCCTGACATGAAGAAACGATTAAATACTCTCGCATCTTTCTTAGTGAATGGTAATGAACTAAGTTTATTAGTAATATCTGCCCAGTTCTGTAATGAATAAATGAAAAGGCAATTTTCTATACCTCTAGTAATAATAAATTCTTTTCCTAGAGATTCACGAAATTTTGATGGTATTATTATTCTTCCCTTTTCATCAATTGTATGATGATATTCTCCTATAAACATATTTCATCCCCCACTTTTCACCACTATCAACCACTACCTACTATAATAATACCTAAATACATAAAAAAAGTAAAGAAATATCTCTACTTTTTAATAAGTATTTACATACTTGACGTAAACTAATTAAATTGTTGTAAATAAAGCAAATTTATTCTAAAAAAAAGAAGTCACATTTTTGAAATGAGCAAGCAAATAAGTCTTTATATTCTTTAGATAAAATATCAAAAAATGTTGAGAAATTCTGTTCTAATTCTAGTTTTAAATAACAATTAGAAACAACTAATCTACTAACCTCATTTTTATATAAATTATTAATATAATGAATATCTTTTCTTTTAGAATAAGGCATATCTTGATGAAACTTAACAAATAAATCCTTATCTAACTTATTCTTTTCTATTGGGAGAGTTAATTGGCGAAATAGATTATACCCATACTCTACTTCAGATTTTTCTAAATAATATATACTTCTTAATATATTATATAAGACACTAGGAGTATCTTTATATAATTCAATAAATTCATGTTTTAATTTAAAAATATAATAGACTTTCATATTATCACCAAATTCATGGTATCAAATACAAAAGTCTATTTTTGTCTATTTTAATAATTCTTCTATTTTTTCTTCTAATGAATCTACATCAAATCCAAATTTTTTATATACATCATCCCTACTACCACTAGCACCAAATTCATCTAATGTAATTAAATATTTACTATTATATATTAACTTATTCCATGAGAAACTAGAAGATGCTTCTATAACTATTTTTCTTATCTCAACAGGAAGTATTTCTTCAATATACTCTTGTGATTGATTTAAGAATCTTCCTAAGTTGGGGATTGATACTACTCTTGTTTCAATACCCTTTATCATAAGACGTTTTGCTACTTCTATAGCTATATGTAATTCTTCACCACTAGAAATGATTATACCTATTGGTTTATTTCTAGATTCTAAAGCAATATAACCACCCTTAGAAACTTCATTAGACTTTGTTTCTTCAAGTATTGGTAAATTGTTTCTAGATAATGTAATAGCTGAAGGGCCTTTTTCCTTATCAAAGATAGCTTTATAACATCCTATTACTTCATTAGCATCTGCAGGACGGAATACATCTAAGTTAGGAATAGATCTCAAAGCAAGTAATTGTTCTACAGGTTGATGAGTAGCTCCATCTTCTCCTACACTAATAGAATCATGACTAAATATATAAATATTTGGTAAATTCATCATACATGTTAATCTTAAACTTGGTTTTAAATAATCACTAAAAGCTAAGAAAGTAGAACAATATGGTCTAAATCCTACTAAAGCAAGTCCATTACAAATAGCAGCCATAGAGTTTTCTCTTACCCCAAAATAAATATTTTTACCTAAATAATTATTAGAAGAAAAGTCTCCTGCATCATTTATATAAGTTTTATTAGCCTTAAATAGATCTGCACTACCACCAATTAAATATGGATTATCTTTTACAATACTATTTAATATTTTAGATGATGTTTCTCTAGGTGATTCAGATAAATCACTAGGAGCATCATAATACAAATCTTTTACTTCTATTTTTTTATTATAATTCATAAAATAATTTAATTCATTTCTTATTTTATTATCTAAAGTTTCTAATTTATTATTAAACTTATCACTTAGGTTTTTACATCTTTTATTTATTAAAGATTTAAAATCATCCATAATACTTTGACTTATAGCAAAAGGTATATCTCTCAATTCTAATTTTTCTTTTATTTTAGATATTTCTTCACTAGTTAATACTTTTCCATGAATTTCATTATTTCCTTCATATTCAGAATACTTTCCAATTGTAGATTTAACTTCAATAAGAGTTGGTTTATCTATACTTGTTTTAGCTTCATCTATTGCTTTAGAAATAGCTTCATAGTTATCTCCATCTTCTACTGTAATTACATTCCATCCTTGTGATATAAATCTCATAGGGATATTTTCTGTGAATGTTTTATTAGTTTTTCCATCTAAACATATATTATTAGAATCATATAAAACTATTAATTTATTTAATTTATTAGTCCCTGCGAATGAAGATGCCTCATAACTAATACCTTCCATTAAATCTCCATCACTTGCTAAAACATAAGTATAATAATCAATTATTCCTTTATATTTATTTCTTAATATAGCTTCACCAGTAGCTATACCAACAGCTGTTGCTAAACCTTCTCCTAATGGACCTGTTGTTACTTCCACCCCTGGAGTTAATTTATATTCAGGATGCCCCGGAGTTAGAGAATTTATTTTTCTAAAAGACCTTAAGTCTTCTAACGTTATAGGATATCCTGCAAGAAACATAGTAGCATATAATAAGGCTGAACCATGTCCTGCGGAAAGAACAAATCTATCTCTATTAAAATAATCAGGGTTATCTACATCGATATTTAAATGTTTAGAAAACAAAGCATACATTATTGGAGCAGCACCTAGTGCAATTCCAGAATGGCCACTATTTGCTTCATGAATCATATCAATGGCTAAACATCTAATCTGATCTACTATTTTCCCTTCATTAATCTCTGTTATGTCTTTTACATCCGCCATAACACTTCACCTACCTTTTAATCTATACTCTATTATATAAAAAAAGTAGACAAAAGTCTACTTATTTACTTAAATCAAAATTTTTAGGATCCAATACTGTTTCTTTAGTTAATACTAGTCTTTTATATCCTTTATCTTCGTTCTCTAGAATCGTTGTTTCTGCTTTATTAATTGTTCTTTTAAAAAGATTATTAACACTTCTCATACCGGTAGTATCAGCCACTTTGTCAAGTAATGCTTCTACGTATTCTTTTTCTAATATTAAATCTATTCCAAATTGTCTTTTATATCTATCTCGTTTCTTTGCATATTCACCATGTTTATTGTTCAGCAATATGTCTTTTTTTACTTCCCTAGGCATATCGTTATATGCAAGCACCGTAGAAATTCTAGTTAGTTCTTCTTGAGAAAAATACTTTTTATCTATAATTTTCTTTCTTATTTCTTCTGCAGTTCCTAATGAAAAATTATGTTTTCCCGCTGTATCAAAACCAATTGGTTTTTTATTTGAACTAATTTCTTCAAATACACCAGCATATAGTTTATTAGTCATAGTAGTATTAAATGTAAAATGGTAATGACCTGTATCTACAAGAAAATTTCCACCCGCTGTAAATGTTAACAAAATAGGTTTTATTTCTACTTTTAATTCTGATTCAGCAGTATTTAACTTATCAAATTCATCTAAAAATACTAATCCTCTTTGGGCTTTTTCTAGATTACCTCCAGCTCTTTCATATAAACACATAATAATATCTTCAATGCTAGTACCTTTATAACCTTGTGGAACTAAATTTGAAGCATTTACTTCATACATTGGAATATCTAAATATTCACACCCTACATTTACTGTTTCAGTTTTTCCTGTACCAGTAGGTCCAACTAATAAAATTGATTCTATAGGTTCATTTTCTTTAGCAGTATGATTCATATATAGTTTTTGTGCAAAAACATCTATTTCTTCATCATGACCATAGATTCTTTCTTTAATATAATCTCTAAGACCTGTATAAGATATTTCCCTATTTTCACTAGGTATAACAATTCTATTACTTTTATTTCTTTCTGATTCTAAAGCTCTAAAATCAATATCACGAGTAGTTTCATAATAATTAACTTTACCATCAGTAATACTAATTCTAGTAACTCCTTCCATCTTTTTATGTTTTTTTATTTGATTTAAACCTCTTTGATATTTAGTAAGAAGCAATTTAACTTTTTTAAGACTATTACAATCAATCATTTCTTTCATTGCTTTTCCATTTAAAACAACATTTGGAATAGTATTATCCATATAATAGATAGCTGAAGGGTCTTCACTATTAATAGTTTTTACATTAATCTCATCTTTAATAATTCTACCTATTTCATCAACATTATCTAAATCAACAAATAGAATAGTATCTCTATAATCTTCATAGAAAAATCCACCAAGAAAATCTATATCTTCATCATTAATATCTTCAGGATATCCATATATTTCAGCTAATTCATCATCAGCATATATCATATCTACAAAGTATTTATAGTTATTCTTTGTACTCGCATTAAAAGAAAAATACTCTTTTCCTTTTTCTGTTATAAAACCTTCATTAAAAGTTTCCTCTCCCTTTAATAAACCTACAGGGAATAATATATATCTACTATCAGATATTTTAAAAGTCTTATATTTTATCCCAAACTGACATTTCATTTTTCTCATCCAAACCACCTAATTTAATTATAATATTTAATTTATATTAATGTAAATAAAAAAAGCATCAAAAGATGCTTAAACACAAGTATATCCTCCATCTATTGGTAAAATAACACCAGTTACATAACTTGCTTCATCACTAGCTAAGAATATAGCTCCGGCATTAAGTTCTCCTTCTTTTCCATATCTTCCTAATGGTACAGTTGCTTTCATATAGTTAGTGAAGTCATCTGTAATTAATGTATCATGAGTAAGTTCTGTATCAAAGTATCCTGGACAAATGGCATTACATGTAATATTATGTTTTGCAAGTTCTGCAGCAACTGCTCTAGTAAAGTTAACA
>JAEEGL017274333.1_pt1 | contig 17431 bp, 2 predicted proteins | sample 9134231 | NCBI WGS metagenome assembly JAEEGL01 (sample SAMN16246548, study PRJNA631951) | gut metagenome | biome: gut microbiome; feature: rumen; material: fiber-attached | host: Bos | place: Iran: Karaj | collected 2018-10
GCCTTGCCCTCGGCGTTGAACTCGATGTCGAGGAGGACGAAGTTTTGCATGGGCATGAATGGTATAATTCCGAACGCATAGAGGAATACGTTGTAGGTGCCGTGTGTGGAGTTCATGGCGTCCCATGCGCCATTGAAGAACGCGCGGCGCGCCCATGCTTCATAGTCCACGCCTCCGCTGGCGAGCGTGCGCGTGGGCGACCCGCGGTCGTCGATCAGGTCGGGATGGATCGTCACCGTGCCGCAGGTGCTGTTGAGGCCAGCGCCGATTGGATTGACGGAGGACGTCGCGACGACCTTGACTATGCCGTTGCCGATCGTGATGCTGCCGCAGGTGACGGCTATCTGGTATGGATAGCCGCCGCCGATGCCTGCGCAATACGTCCCGCCGCCGGCGTTCACCGTGCCGCCCTCGATCACGATGCTGCCGCACGAGACGTTCCAGCCGCCGCCGATGCCCGCGCCGCGTCCGTTGCTGCTGGCGTTGAGCGTGCCGCGGCCGGAGACGGTGAGCGTTGAGCCCACGGGCACGTGGATGCCGGGATAGTAGATGTGGAATCCTTTCAAGGTGTTCGTGCTCGCGGCGGCGAGGACGATCTGCGCGTCGCCGAGGCAGTTGAGGCCCGCCCACTCGCAGTCCTGCCTCTGCTCCAGGCTGATGGTCGCGTTCGAGAGCGTCACCGTCGCCCCGGCCTCGACGGACACTTTGTAATACCCCTGGAGCGTACCATAGAGGGTCATGCCGTTGGTGACCGTCACGTTGTCGTCAAGCGTGGCCAGGTTGCCGTCCCATACGACCGGCACGGGAGTCGTGATGGTGAGGGTCCGGCCGTTGTTGCTGAGCACGCTATCCAGATTTGGATCCACCGTGACGGTGCCGCAGGTGCAGCTTTCGTCTGCGCTCGCGCCGATGGGATTACTGCAGTCATCGCCGCAGGTGGCGACAACGCGGATCGGATCCTCTTCAAAGCTGATTTCAATGTTGATGTCCCCACAATCGCTGTTGTATGCACCGCAGCCGATGCCGGCGGCGCCGCCGTTGCCAACGGCGGTCACATCGCCGCCCTCAATGTAGATGTTGCCACAGGTGCTGAGATTGTCGACGACGCCCATACTGGCGTCGCCAGCGCCAATTCCGGCGGAGCCACTGCCGCCCACGGCGGTCACGACGCCGCCCAAGATGAAGATGTCGCCGCACGTGCTTCTGTATCCGCATCCGATGGCCGGAGCGTTAAGGCCGCCTGTCGCATTGATCGTGCCGCCCAAAATCGTAATGTCGCCGCAGGTCACTTCCGGAGCGTCCCGAAGATAGCCGCCGCCAATTCCCGCGCTCCCATTACCGCCCGTCGCGGTAATTGTGCCGCTCTCGATGACGATTTCGCCGCAGGAGATGTCGTATCCGCCGCCGATGCCAGCCGCCCATCTTTTGCCATTCGTGCCGACGCTGCTGCTCGCGCTGAGCGAACCGGTCCCCTGTATTGTCAGCATATTGCCTTCTGGGATGTAGATGCCGGGATAGTCCTCGTAGAACCCGCTGACGCTGTTTTCGCCCGCAAGGATGATCGTGGCGTCGCCAATACAGGTGATGCCGGCCCATTTACAGGCATAGAAATTCATGCCGTTGATTGTCGCGCCGTCGAGCGTCACCGTCGCGTTGTGGGCGATGGACACCTTGTAGTTGCCGCCGAGCGTGCCGTAGATCGTCATGCCGTCAACGGCGATCGCGTTGAACGTGAGCGTGGCCAGGTTGCCATCCCACGGGAGCGGGGCGATGGTGCGCGTCGGGACGCCCTCGTCGTCGAGCATGCCGTCGGCCAGCGTCACATCGACCGTGCCGCAGGAGCCTTCGTCGCCCGCGCCGATGGGATTGCTGCAGCCGGTGCCGCAGGTGGCGACAACGCGGGTGGCCCCTTCTTCAATGCTGATGTCGCCGCAGAAGCTCAAGTCTGTGCCGCTGCCGATGCCCGCGGCCCCGTCTCCGCCCGTGGCGCTGACGGAACCGCCCGCGATTCTGATGTCGCCGCAGAAGGAATAGGCCCCGCTGCCGATGCCCGCGCATCCCTCACCGCCTGTGGCGGTGATCGTGCCGCCATAGATGTAGATGTCGCCGCCTTCATTGCAGGGGTAATTAGAACCGCCGCCGATGCCCGCGCCGCGCCCGTTGCTGCAGGCCGTCAGCGAGCCGGTGCCGTTGATCTCAAGCCTGCTGCCAGAGGGAACGAAGATCCCGGGGCAGACTCTGTCGAATCCCCTGACGGAATTCGCTCCTTTAAGGACGAGCTTGGCGTCGCCCTCGCAGGTGAGGCCGGCCCACCTGCAGCCCTCGCCGTCAACGCCGTTGATGACCGCGTTCGAGAGCGTCACCGTCGCGCCGGGGGCGATGGACACCCTGTAGTTGCCGCCGAGCGTGCCGTAGATCATCGTGCCGTGCGAGATGGTCGTGTCGAAGCCAAGCAACGCCAGGTCAACGGACTCGCGACTGGTGCTCGCCCCTCTTTTCATGTTCAGCTGGACCGTGCCCGCTTCCGAACCGCCGCGCTGCTCAACGCAGATGTAGTGGAGCACGCCGGCCGTGGCTTTGAATGTCAAGCCGCTTGTCGTGCGGAGATTGATGTTGTCGTTCTCCCATATCTTGACCAAGCCGCCCTCTGAACTTGCGGTGCTTGGAGCATTCGTGTAGATGCAGATGGCGGTATCCATCATCCCGCCGCCGGCCAGCTGCGAGCCTGTCGTATCGAATGTGAGATTGCCGGCAACCCACGGGTCATACGAAAACCAGCCGGAATTGGCCGCTGTCGGTTCATATTCCGAAAGCGGATTCACCTCCTGCACAGTTGCGTAGGAGATCGTGTCGATCGTGCTGCTGATGCGCTGAATCCGCTGGGCCAAGTTCCAGTTCAGCCGTATTTCGCCCACTGCCTCAAGGCCGTAAGAACTGTAGTCAATGGCGGCAACACAGATGTAGTAGGTTGTCCCTTCATACGCATAGAAAGCGACACGGCTGCGGCTGTCGTTCAGATCATCCAGGTTGTCGTTATGGGCTATAAGCTGGAAACCGACGCCGTCTTTGGTATAGACGCCCAATGCCGTGTCCATGCTAATATCCGATCCTGAATTGTAGGACCCGATGGTGTCGAACACCGCATCGCCGGTCTCGGGTGCCGTCCATTTCCACCAGACGGAGTTGGCCGCCGAAGCTCCACTCTCTTCCAGGAAGAGCGCCAGAGGCTCGTTCGCCTGGAGCGTCGCGTTTGTGTTCCAGCAGGCGACCGAACCCGACCGCCCGGAAATCACGGCGGCGTTTTCATAATCGTCGTTTGCCGGAGCGATGTTCCATTGCAGCACGATATGCCCCGCGCCGAACCAATTGTTGTTGACTGCCTGATTTACACCATCTCCAGAAACGCAGATGTAGTAGGTCGTCCCCTCCTCCGCAATGAACTCGATGCGAGCTGGACGTTGAAAGTTTTCGCCGCAATCCTCCGCCACCGCAACGGCGCTCTGCAGCGAATTGCCAGAACAGGTATATGCGCCCAAGTAGGCATGCATCGTCTCTTTTGTCCCGCCCCCGGAATACACCGAACTTTGGTCCTTCTCATACCACGATCCTTCGGTGTTGAACTTCGCAGTGCATTTCGACGGCGCCGTCCATTTCCACCACACCGACGATCGGGGGCCGCTGGAGCCGAATGAGTTCAAGAGCGGATCTGAAGATTGAACCGACGCTTTTCGGTTCACGCCTGTCGCCGTTCCGCTTAGTCCAGCTATCTGGATCGCGTCCGCGAAATCGTCGTTCTCGGGCTTTTCGAATCTCCAGGTCAGCTTCGCCGTGCCTGTTTCAGTTCCAAGGCTTGAAACGCAGATGTAGTACCTCACGCCGGCCTTGGCGTTTAACGTGACGGTGTGCCGGGACGACGATGTATTGACGCACTCATCCGCCGCTTTCTTAAGAGCGCTTGCGATAAGACTCGGATTCGAATTGGTATAGACGCCCACGGCAGTTGTAAGATAGGCATTGTCGCTGCGAAGCGAACCATCGGTGTCAAACGTCATCGTCCCGTCGTAATCCGCCGTCCAGACCCACCATACGGTGTTGGTCGCCTCCGAACGGTATTTCGGCAGAGGCTCGTTGGACTCCACGGTCGCACCGAGGAGTTCGCCTGATGTCGTGCCGCTCAAGCCCGAAATGGGGATGGCCATATTAACGTGGTCGTTGAGGGGAGCATAGGTCGAGCAGATGTAATAGAACGTCATGCTGTTGCCGTTCTCGGAGAAATTCCGAAGGTTCAGTCTGGCGGGGGTGCCGTCCCTCCACCTGGCGCAGGGCTTCGAAGTGGCGTTGAATAAGCCGTAGTACCGCGTCGCCGAATTGCCGGCGAACCATGTGTCGTTCGCGTCGGCAGGCAGCCCTCGCTCGATTTCGTACAGTCCGTCCGCCTGCTCCACGCTGACCTCGTAGGAACGGCGGTAGATCGCATTGCCGTAATCGGAGAATATGCTGTTGGCCGAAACCCCTCTTGAGACCGTGTTGGACCCCGATTCGTCGCAACGGTAGATGACGATGCCGGAGGCGGGGAGCGACTGGTCGCGTCCAGTCGCCTGACGGTTCTCGGCCAGATAATACTGCTGGGGATCCGTCGGGTGCGGGAACTTCCACACGTTCTGCTGGTCGGCGTTCAGCGTCACAGTGCGGGACGTCAACCGCTGCACCCCATACGGCGTCTCCTCATCCGGCGTCACCCATCCCGCCGCCGCCCGGAGATAGGCGCAGACGTTCTGCGGCGTTTTGTCGAAATGGCTGCACATGAGGCAGAAAGACTGGACGCCTCCGCTTACAAACGAATAGTCATACAGGTCGGGGAAGTCGCAGACCAAGTGTCCGCTCTCATGGCAGAATGTGCCGATCGACGGAGACGACGTGACGGGCGTTATCTGGTACTGTAAGAAGGTACGAGAAATATTCTGGCCATTCTCTCCAACGTTTAGCGGCAGAGCCGGTGTGAGACGCGACTTGTGCGCCCAGAGTCCGTAGCGCCACTCCGACGATTCTTCGCCCGCAAAGAAGATGTTCAGGGCGCGGACCTGGCCGAATTCATTCGCTGTGGCCTGGCGAATCAGTCCAGAATATTCAGTGTAGTATCTTGGATCCGCCGTGAGGGCGTTTATCGCGTCTCTGACGAGCGTCTGCCCGCATGAGCCGCAGTTCTGCGTTGGGTCGTCGTAGTATTCGCGCGGATGGGGCACCTTGATCCAGCCGATGACGATGTTCGTGTAGTCGAGATTTCCGCCCGAAGTCCCATAGAAGTATTCGCGGACGGACGAATAATTGCCGTACTTCTTGAATCCGGTCCCGTTGAGCAGGTTGTTCAGGTCGCTGACCGTTACGCCCGGATGCACTCTGTTGGCGAGCGTGTCGACTTCGTTCCCGTACTCGTCACGTACAGGGAAATCGACCAGGATCGTCAAGCCGACGACAGTGCCGAGCGTCTGCCACGACGGCGGCGACATGAGCGTCGGCTTCGACGACGCTTTCTGGTGCCGGCGCGCCTTCAGCTCAGCCCAACGCTTGGCAAGACCGGTCTCCTCTTCGTCTTTGAGCCGCCGCTCGAGGGCACGCTTGCGGAACGTCTCGTCGTCCTCCCGCTCGGCGTATTCGTACGCGCCCGCCTGCGGGTTGTACACGAGGTTGCGTCCCTCCTCGTCCGTGAACCGCGCGGCGTATTCGTCGCCCACGCCGTGGATCCTGATCGTCCGCCCGTCGGTGATGCGGTGTTCGAACCACCTGTCGAACGGAGCGGCGAACGTTTCGACGGTCATGATCGCCGCAAACGCGGCGACAATCAGACGGTTTATGACATCTCTGCGCATGTGCCTAGTCCTTTCTTGAAGCCAATTTGCCGATATTTTACCAAATCTTGCGGCCGAGCGGCGGAAAAACCGCCACCCTATTTTTGTCAAAATGGGCAAAATAAACGGGCGCAGAAAAATGCAAGAAAGCGCCCTGAATTACATCGGGGCGCCACAGACCCGTTCCACGGTGCATCAGACGCGCCGGGCGGGCCCAGACACGCAGTTCGTCTGGTCACGAACCTGTAAAGACGAACCCCGTGCCGGTCCACGTAACCGAAAGACGCTTGGCCCAGCCAGGGAACTTGCCCTTCCGCGGCAGGCACAGGTGGATCAAGCCGTCGAACGGACCGTCGTCCGGATAGGGGTAGTTCGTGGGCGTGAACAGGGAGGAGCCGGAAGCCGAAGCCTTGACTCCGTCGGCGCCCGTGTAGGCGCACGTCGCCTTCACCGAACCGTCGGCCGCGAACTTCAGCGTGAAGACATATTGGTCGTCTCCGTATTTCTCGGTGAACGTCAGACCGGCGGACTTCGCCAACTTCGGGCCAATCGTCTTCCAGGGGTCGTCTGTTTTCCAGGCGATCTGAGGGTAGAGATCAGCCTTGGAACCATTCAGGAACTCGATCACGCCGCTTTGCGTCAACCGCGCGGGAATCGGAACGTCAGAACCCTTCACCGCAAGGGAGAAGGTATATTTCTTGGCGTCTTCGTCATACTCCGAGAAGCCGCCCGCCGAAAGCGTGAACGTTGACCCGCCGAGGTCGATCCACTTGCCGCTGATCTTGCCGGCATCGGCGATCGTGATTGACGCCTGTCCACCGCTGCTGCCGCCGCTGAACGTTCCGGTCGCCCAGCTGTCGCGTTCCTTGACATCCACATTGATGTTGTACTCTTTCGTCGTCTTGCCCGCCGTGACCACCGTCAGCCTGACGGGATACGGTATTGCCTGCGGCTTCGTGGGATATCCGTAGATGGTGTTCGCAGGAATGGTCTCGCCGATTGTCTTGTCGTACACCTCCTTGTCGGTGAACTTCAGTCCAGTCGGCAGACGGGCGAACCTGACCTTCGTCTCCGAAAGGGCATCGACCTTGAGCGACCACATGACCAGCACGCCGCACGGGATCTTGATGTTGTAGGTATAGTCCGTGGTAAGCGCATAACCCAGATCTGGGGTGATAATCGTCGCCGAGACGTTCTTGGCGTCCTCCTCTACCGTGATGAACTTTCCATAGACCGTCGATTCCAAGGAAAGCCCCACCTCGTACTTGTAGGCGGCCGACCGGGAAAGCAGCTCCTGGTTCGCTCCGTCCAGTTCGTACCAGCCGCTGAACACGTATCCGGGATCGGCCTTGGCACCGAGCGAGGCCATGGCGAACGCAGGGTATCCGCCACCGCCCTTGACCTGACCAAAGCCGTCCGCACTGACGTTCAGAAGACGGAACGAATCGACATAAAACGTCGCCGTCGCCGTGTGCTTCACCTTGCCTACGGTCTTGGTGAAATAGGCCGTCCAGGCGGTGGGGTACGCCTTCGTCACCGCACCGTAGACGGAGTGCGCGGGAATCGCGCCGTATGTCTTGTCCGTAATGGCCTTGTCTGTCCACTTCAGGCCGGGCGGGAGTCCCGTCACCTTGCAGCCGGCCGCCCCGTCTATGGTATAGATGATATAGGCACCGGGAATTAACCCATTATCCGGTTCACCGTAATGGTCGGCGATCTTAATCTCGGGATCTACGAGGTTCGGCACGGTAAACAGGAAAGTGCTTGCATACCCATTCTTGTCTGACTTGTTGGTCGCCGAGATCTTCACCTCGTAGATGCCGGGCTTCGTGGCCGTGCCCTCGAGGACGCGCTTCGCAGCATTGAACTTGACGCCGGCCGGAAGATTCTTGAACGTGATCTTCGGCTCGGAAGGAGACGTGACGCCAACGACCTCATAGACCGTACCGTCCGCGTCGGCCACAATGTCCTTCTGGTCGATCTCGAACTTCATCTGATCGAAGCCGGTTGACACGAAGAGCGCGCGGAAGTCGGTTTCGGCGCCGGTCACGGTGTACGAATAGCTCGTGGAATACGACAGGAACTCCCCGCTCTTGTTGTCCACCCAGCCGCCGAACGCGCTTCCGGCGCCAGGCGTGGCCTTGAGCGTCGCCTTCTTGCCGACCGCGAAGGAGCCGCCGCCCGACACGGTGCCCTGCCACGCATTGTCGTCGGCCGCGCCCGCTGCCTTGACGTTCACCGTGACAACGTAGTCGGCACGCAGGACCTCAAGCCCGTACCACATGGCAGGCGTCCCCTCCGGCCAGCCCTTCGATGCCTTCGTCGTGTACACGCAGCATGCGGGCGAAACGCCGGAGAACGAGGACTCCGAGACTGCGGTGGGCGCGTTCCCTCTGAAGATAGCCGCCACGAGACGTGAGCAGTTCTCGAACGCCTTGTAGTCGATGTACGCCATCTTCTTGCCGAATTCCACGCACTGCAGTGCCGAGCATCCCGAGAAGGCGCCTCCGTAGATATGGACAAGATTGTCGGGCAGCTTCACGCTTCTCAGCTTGCTGCAGTTGGCGAACGCGGAGATGCTGATCTCCGTGACGGTGGAGGGGATCGTCACGTCGGACATGTTGCTGCAGTTCAGGAACGCGTAGTCGCCGATGGCCGCGACTGGCTTGCCGCCGAGCTTGGACGGGATGACAAGCGTCTCCGCCGCCCGCGGCGCTGGTTCCACGGCCCTTTTGCTGATGATGCCACTGGTAATCTCGGCCTTGCCGTTCTTGATCTGGTACGTCCACGTGTAGCCGTCAACCTTCTCGGTGTCGGCCCATAGCGCGCCGGTGAGCATTGCCGCCGCGCAAGCGATTGTCGTCGTCAGTTTCGGTTTCATTGTCTTTTTCTCCTTTGCGGTGTTATAAGCATATCACAGTGCCGTCACGCGGGCTGGCGCTACCGCGCCAGGTCGATCTTGACGCGGAAGAAGCGGCTGGGGTTGTACACCTCGTCGATGATCGTGACGCCGCCCTCGTCGGGTGTGAGCGGATACTCCATCACGTATCCGGTGCCGTCGACGTTGTCCGAGGCGACGATCGTCAAGTTGAAGAGCCCCTGACCGTTCACGACAGGCAACGTCTGGATGGCGACCCGCCCTTCTCCGTCGGTCTCGAAGCCGATGAGTATCTTGCTTTCGTCGAAATCGGCGTCCAACGCCTTGTCGAACACGTAGCGGGACACGTTTGCGACGCCCTTCGCGTCCCGCGCGTCCCACGCGCCGACGATGCCAGCGCCGACGAGATTCTGCTCAGCCACCCACTCTTCGTATGTGGGAGCGCTCATGAAGGTGCGCCTGCGGCCGCTCGTCACGTCGAGAAGCAAAGGCGCAATGGTGATCGTGCCGCAGGTGCAGCCGCTCCCCGCGCCGACGGGGGCGGGATCGGACGCGCCATCGGCCGCCGCGCCTCCGGTCGCGACGACCTTGGCTATGCCGGAGCCGATCGTGACGTCACCGCAGGAGACGCTTATATTCTTGGGATAGCCGCCGCCGATGCCCGCGCAATTTGATCCGCCAGTGGCGTTTATCGTGCCGCCCGCGATTACGATGTTGCCGCACGAGATGTTCCATCCGCCGCCGATGCCCGCACCGCGACCGTTGCTGCTGGCGGTGAGAACGCCGTCGCCCGCAATGGTGAGCGTCGAGCCAACGGGCACGTGGATGCCAGGATAGTAGAGGTGGGATCCCCTGACCACGTTCTCGCCGTCAAGGACGATCCGTGCATCACCAAGGCATGTAAGGCCCGCCCACTCGCAGCCCTGATCTTGCGGCAGGTTGATCACCGCATCCAAGAGCGTCACGGTCGCGCCGTTGGTGATGGACACCTTGTAGTTGCCCTGGAGCGTGCCGTAGAGGGTCATGCCGTCCTCGACGACGACATCATGATCAAGCTCAGCGAGGTTTCCGTCCCAGGAGCTGATCACCAGACTACTCGTCGAGGTCTTCTGATAAAGCCCCGGATCGATGACGACCGTGCCGCAACTGCTGCTGGTGACTTTGTTGCTGGCGCCCCTGCCGATGTACTCGGCACCATAAGTAAGGAACGAGTCTGCCGATGTACAGGCGACGCGCGTGATTCCGCCGTTAATGGTTATGTCGCCGCAGGAGCCTAGACATCCGCTGCCGATGCTGGATGTAAGCATGCCGCCGCCTGTCGCCGTGATCGTGCCGCTCTCGATGACGATGTTGCCGGCGAAACGCACATCTTGATCTTGTTTGAAGCCGCCGCCGATGCCGGCAGATCCGCAGAAGCCGTAGGCCTTAAGGGCGCTCGCCGCAAGCGAACCGTTCCCCCTGATGGTAAGCGTGTAGCCCTGTGGAATGTAAATTCCGGGATATTGGTCACTGAAACTCTTGACGGTGCTTGAACCTTCAAGCGTAATCGTCGCATCGCCAAGGCAGGTGATGCCCGCCCAATAGTTCGTCCATCCTTCCGCACCGTTGATGTCGAGATCCCGCAGCGTCACCGCCGCGCCGGCGGCTATCGAGACCTTGCGCGCGCCGCCGAGCGTGCCGCTGGCGATCATCCCGTTTTCAAGAACCATATCGCCTGTCACAGTGGAGAGATCGACGACGACGGGGTGGGAGATGGTGCGCGTCGAACCGCTGGTCGTGTCAACGAGTGACTCGTCCACGGTTACGACAGGGGCTGCGCCCTGAGACCAATTCCCCTTGCCGATCGGATCGCCGTCCGTGGACGTGGCGACGACTCTCTCCACTCCGGGGCCGATCGTCACGTTCACGCCACGACCGTAGCGTCCACCGCCGATGCCTGCGCCGGACGATTCACCTTCGGCAGTCGCTGTGACGACGCCGCCGTTGATGACGATGTCGCCGCAACTGCTGTTGCTCACGCCTGCGCCGATGCCTGCGCCTCCGGCACTGCCCGTCGCAGTGACGATGCCGCCGTTGATCTCGATGCCTTCAAAGCCCGTACTGCAGCTGCCGATACCTGCCGCGCTATGGCCCGTCGCCGTGACGGTACCACTGTTGATGACGATCCTGCCGCACGCAGCGCCGCTGCCGCCTCCAATGCCCGCCGCATCCGGGAACCCGTCGTCGGAGCAGGATGCGTTGAGCGTTCCGCTGCCCTCTATGACGAGCGTCGAGTTCGTGGGCACCAGTATTCCCGGATAGCCCTGGTAGAAGCCCTTGACAGTGCTCGTCCCCTTGAGGACTATCGTGGCGTCGCCGATGCAGGTGAGGCCGGCCCACGTGCTGCCGCTCTTGCTGGCGAACGAAATCACCGCGGAGTCGAGCGTGACGGTCGCGCCCGCCGCGATGGACACCTTGTGCCTTGCGGCAAGCGTCCCTCTGGCCGTCACGCCGTTCAGCAGCGTGACGTCGGAAACGACCGTCCCAAGATCAATGGTCTTGGCCATAAGGGTACGCTTGTTGACAGGGTCGCCCTCCTCCGACAAGTCCACGAGCGAACCCGACACGGACAAGCCCTTCGGGGAAGAGTAACAGCTTGCTCCTATGGCCTCGCCCTTGCCCGCGCCGTCGTCCTGCCCGCCGACAGCCGTGATGACCTTGACCTTGTCCCCGATGGTGATCTTGCCGCAGGCACCAGCCACGTCCCCGCAGCCGATGCCGGCGGCCCCTTTACCGCCCGTCGCGGCGACGATTCCGCCCTTGATGGTGATGTCGCCGCAGCTGGAGCGGTGCCCTCCGCCTATGCCGGCGGCTCCATAGCCGCCCGTCGCTACTATACTGCCGCTCTCGATCACGATGTTGCCGCAATACTTGAAGTCCCACCCGGCGCCGATGCCCGCGCCATAGCCGTTGCTGCTCGCGTCAAGCGAGCCGTCGCCCTTGATCGTGAGCGTTGCATAGGCCGGCACGTAGATTCCGGGATACTCACTGTCGAACCCCGTGACCGTGTTCGTGCCCACCAGAATGATCGTCGCGTCGCCTTCGCAGGTGATGCCGGCCCACTCGCAGCTCGACTTGTTCACGCCCCTGATTGTCACATTGGAGAGCGTCACCGTGGCGCCGGCCGCGATGGATATCTTCTTTTCTTGGTTAATGCAACGGCCGGTGATTGTCGCCGTGTTCGTGGCGACCACCGCGTTGTACACGTTCTGCAGGTCAAAGTCGGGATTGAACGAGAGCGTACGCGTATTGCCAACCGTCGTGTCGCGCAGTTTGGTGTCGATTTCAACCGTGTCCGCCGTGGTTATGCCGTTTACCGCCGTCACCTTCGCGATTCCGTCTCTGATGTATATGCCTTCGCAGGAGCCATATCGACCGCGCCCGATTCCGGCGTAGGGGCCGCTCGCCGTTACGGTGCCGTAGTTGATTATGATGCCGTCGCAGGTGGAACTGCTGCCAGCCGCGCCGATTCCGGCGCCATTGCCTTTGCCCGTCGCGCTTATGACGCCGCCGTCGATCAAGATTGCACCGCATTTCCTGTTGCCTGTCAAGTTGCCCGAGCCGATGCCTGCGGAATTAGAACCGCCTACCACTTCTAGATAGCCACCGTCCTCCGACTGCGACAGGATGTGAAGCGTCGAATCAGCCGGCACGTAGATTCCTGGCCAGCCGGCGCTGCCGCATATGTAGTTTGTGCCCTCAAGGAAGATGGTCGCGCTGCCTTCGCACCTCAGGCCTGCGGTACTGCCGTTTATGCACGCGTCCTTCAGCGTAAACCAGGCGCCGGGCGCGATCGTGATCTCGTGCGATCCCTCCAACGTGCCGGTGACGACGGCGTCCACCGTTATCCTGGCGTCGGAGGTGACGGTCGAGAGGTCGATGTTCGGGTTGGCCACGTATCTGGCGTGCGTCCAGGTCCCGGTATCGACCACGTTTACGCCCTCCGAGACGCGCACGTAGGCGCACGTGCCCGCCCCGCCGCGGCCAACAGGCGCGGCGTCGTTCGCCGTCTGCGCCGAGGCGACATAGGGCACCTGGGCGTCAAGCAGCTTCACGCCCGATCTGATTTCAACGCCCTCGCAATACGCCCCGTACCCGCCGCCTATGGCTGCGGCGTATCCTGTGCTTTCCGCCGTGACATTGCCGCCGTCGATGACGATCTTGCCGCATCCGAGGTTTTCGCCGCCGCCGATGCCAGCGCCGCGGGCGCCCGACGCGGTATTCCTGACCTGCAGGGTGTCCGTGCCGCCGCCCTTGACGGTAAGCGTGCTGCCACGCGGGACGTATATGCAGGGATAGTCCTTGTTGAACGAGCTTACGGAGTTGTTGCCGAGGAGCGTGATTGTGGCGTCTCCCAGGCAGGTGATGCCGGCCCAAGGCGCGGTGTCGCCGGTGAACGCGGCGTTGCTGAGCGAACTGTTTATCCTCGCGTTGGCAAGCGTGACGTGCGCCCCAGGGGCGATCTGCACCTTGCAGCGGCAGTCGCTGCCGAGCGTGCCGACGATCGACGTTTCATCGAACGCCGTGACCGTCGCCATCGAGTCGTTGATCGAGCTAAGGTTGCCGTTCCAATGAAGGGTGCGTAGATTATCGATGGTCACGTCGTACAAGCCCCGGCCAATGCTTGGAACTGCGCAAGTGCCTTCATAGCCGTTGCCGATGGGTTGGCCACCGCCTTGGCCGCTGTACGCGCGCACTTGACCGATGCCCGAGCCGATGGACACGCCGATGCAGGAGGCGCGGTAGCCGCCGCCGATGCCCGCTGCATACTTTCCGCCGTTCGCGGTCACGAAACCGCCGCTGACGTAGATCATGCCGCAGTCCAGCTCGTATCCGCCGCCGATGCCGGCGCCGTAGCCGGCGGAACTGGCGACGAGCGAGCCGGGACCCTCGATGTGCAAGACCGCGTTCGTCGGGACGAAGATGCCGGGGTAGCGGCCGTGGAACGACGTGATCTCGTTCTCGCCCTCGAGGATGAGCGTCGCGCTGCCGAGGCAGGTGAGGCCCGCATACGGGCTGGAGTCGTCGTGTCCGAGCCCGACGCCGAGCTTCAAGTCCTTGAGCGTAACCCGAGCGCCGTCGGCGATGGCGATCTTGAACCGATCCGTGAGTGTGCCCGTGAGGACGAATCCGTCTCCGGCGATCGCGTCGCAATAGTGCTTCTGAATCGTGGAGATGTTGCCGTCCCATTCGCTGGCGCCCAGCAGATGCGGCCCGGCTCCAAGAAGCGCCTTTGTCTTCGGGGCGGTTCGCGGATGATAATACCTGGAAACATCCTCGGCCATCCCGATCAGGTTGCACCGCTGGTCGTTATAAAGGGAAAAAATGGATGTGATGGAATCAATGCCAGCAAAATAATAGAAGTCATGCCTTTCAGCGGTATCCGTACTGCCGGCACTATAGCAAACAGGCGTAAATACATCGGCTGGACCGTCCTTATTCTCCAAGTTTTCAGCGATTTCAAGACGACCGCCGGAAACTCCTATGGGATCCTTGGAGGTGTTCTTGCCACGGAAGGCTTGCGTCAAGCCGCTCTGGATGGTTACGCCCTGGCAGCTGCTTCCATTTCCGGCTCCGATGCCCGAAGCGGATGAGCCGCCGAGAGCCATGATCACGCCATTCTTGATGACGATCTTGCCGCAGTCGCGCTTGCTGCCGTATCCGGCACCAATGCCGGCGGCCTTCGCACCGCCATAGGCCAGAAGTTTTCCGTCGCCATCGAAAGTGAGCGTATGGTTCTTCGGGACATAGATGGCTGGATAGTAGCCGTTATCCTCATAGTGATTAGTGTCTGACGCGAGCCAACTGGGGAACATCTCTGGATCAGACGGTCTCCGGACATCAACCAAATTATCGGTATCGGATTCCAGCACGATCGTGGCGTCGCCCTCGCAGGTGATTCCGGCATAGTTGCCGCGCCGACGGATGGCGCCTCCGTCGGCGTGGGTGCCAACTTTCACCCCATTCCAGTGCATCGCCATGCCGGTAAACGTCACCGTCGCGTCCGGCGGGATGGTGACCTTGGCGTTGTGGGTTAGCGCACCATAAATGCGTATCCCGTCCCAAGCATCCAGGAACCTCGTGTCCACATCGACTGTGTTAAAATAGCCGTTCCAGCGGAAAAGCTGCTCGTTTCCGTTCTGCGACGCCTCTTCGACGGCGTGGGATATGATGATGTCGTCAGTGGCTGAAACAGATACTTCATCCCAATAATTTCCCGTATCCACTTTTATGCTGGTCATCTTCACACCGCCATCAGTCGAGACCGTACCGCCGCGGATTCTAGGCTGTTTCCCGTGCCTCTTGACTGTCGTTGAGGTTGTGCTCGGATGAAATCTACCGCCGAGGGCGGCGGCAAGATTTCCGCCGAGGGCGGTAATGCGGCCGTCGTAGATATTGATCGATCCGCAGGGTTTTTCGTATGCGCTTTTCCCATTCACGTAAAGATCGTACCAGCAGGCGCCGATGGCCGCGCCGCGTGAGCCGCCAGAGACGACGGTGAGCGAGCCGATCTTGTCGGGGACTGAGCCGGGGACAACGCATTTGATGTCAAGGTTGCAGTTCTCGGGAACGAATATTCCGGGGTAGTCTCTGCCGCATCCCTTGACATAATTGTCCCCTTGGAGAATGATCGTCGCATCGCCGAGGCAGGTGATGCCCGGCATGTCGCTTTCAAGGCTGTTGATTTTCACGTTCTCGAGCACCACGGTCGCGCCGGCGGCGATGGAGATCTTGTAGTCGCCGGTCAGCTCGCCGGTCACCCACTCGCCGTCCTTGATTGTCGTGCTTCCCTTCAGCCCGCCGAGGTAGCTGGTGAAACGCACCGTCCGCCAGTGCGACGGGTCGATGAGCGCAGACTGGTGGCCAATCCCCCCTTCGTATCTTTCGCCGTAGCCGTCAAACGGTCCATCTTGCGTCAGAGGGCCGTTGATCGAATAGTCCGAGGAGAAGAAATCGTCGCGGCCCCCGCCGCCTGCCTTTATCAAGACGACTTCGGCGATGCCGTTCCCGATCGTAACCGCGCCGCAGTTGTCGCCGCCAATGACTTTGCCGGAGCAGGAGACGGCCACGACGCTGCCGCCGGTGATCTTGATGGTGCCGCAACTGCCGGATGGACCGCTGCCGATTCCAGCCCCGGACTCGCCTCCGTCGGCGAATATCTTGCCGCCTTTGATCTTGATGTTGCCGCAGCTCTTCTTGTATCCGCCGCCGATGCCGGCGGCGCTGAGGCATGAGGACGGCGCCACGATGTGGACACTCCCGCCCTCGACCGTCACGCTGCCGTCGCTCATCCTGGTCTCGCCTGAAGCCGCATGGATCTCACCGCCCTCAATGACAATGTTGCCGCAGTTCTTCGTGCTGCTGCCGCCGATGCCGGCGCCGCTTTCCTTGCCGTATGCGTAAAGGCACCCGTCGCCCGTAATGGTGAGCGTCTTGCCCTTGGGAACGAAGATTCCAGGGTAGTCGGCGCCGCAGCCGTAGATCTTGTTTTCTCCCTTAAGGACGATCGTGGCGCTGCCCTCGCAGGTGAGACCGGCCCAGTCCCCCTTGACGCTGGTGATCTTCGCGTTCGAGAGCGTCACGTGCGCGCCGTCGGCGATGGAGATCTTGCATTTCTTGGTCAACGTGCCCTTGACCTTCGTGTCGTCGCCGATCGTGGTGTCTACGCTGATGTCCTTCAGGTTGACCACGGTTTCCGCGTACGCGCCGAAGGCAAGGCCGAGGGCGACGACTATCATTGCTATAATCTTGTTGTTTTTCATGTCAGACGATTCCTTTTTTGGGCGGTTTGCCAATATAATGCCACAAAAGGACTCGACTTTCAAGAGGGGAATTTTGTCAAAATGGTCAAAATACACGACGGCCCCGCCTTCCCCTCCTTCTCAGGAAGGCAGGGACTACGCGCCGGCCTCGGCCTCGCGATTCATCCGATCCACCATTTCGTCCGTTAGAGGATAGCGGGAGATGACGGCCGTCGCGGCAGCCATGAGGACGGCGGGGACCACGCACACGAGCCAGCGGATTCCCTCCTGGGCGAGGGGCCGCTGGGCCTCAAAATCGCTCATGAAGTAAGCGCCGGCTGCGTTGCCGACGGACATCATCGCGAAGGCCAGCACGAAAAAGAGCGAGAGGTTCCTTAGCGGCGCGTTGCGGCGGAATTCATGCCAGAGGTCGCTAGTCCTCACCTGCGCCGCGGCCGAGGCGTCCATCACCACGCGCTCCTTCGTGTGCGCGAAGGAAAAGACGAGCAGCACGACGGCGACCGCCGCCAGGGCGCCCATCGTCCACAGCCACGCGCGCGGTTCCGCCGGAAGGATGTCGGCGGACGCGACGGAGCGCGTCCCTCCCTGTGCGGCCCGGTAGCCGGTCCAGGCGAGCGCAAGGCCCGCCGCGGCATTTCCCAGCGCCATCCCCGCCCGGAAGAACACGCCCATGATGGCGTTTACGATTCCGGCGACGCGCCTGCCCGTCAGGCGCTCGGAATATTCGATCACCTCCGGCACGAGCGCCCACATGTACCCGGTCGCCACGATGATGCCCGTCGCCTTCACGAACTGCGCGGCGTAGATCCATGCGGACGCGACGGAGCGCGTCCCTCCCGCGCGGCTCAGCGCGTACAGGGCGGCCATGCCGACGACGGCGACGGCTCCAAAGACGTAGAACAGCC
>JAEEGL011558664.1_pt1 | contig 17430 bp, 9 predicted proteins | sample 9134231 | NCBI WGS metagenome assembly JAEEGL01 (sample SAMN16246548, study PRJNA631951) | gut metagenome | biome: gut microbiome; feature: rumen; material: fiber-attached | host: Bos | place: Iran: Karaj | collected 2018-10
AGGAGAAAGAGGCATCTCAGCTTCAGTACAAGTACTTTGGCCCGCAGGGTGAATTGTTCAAGAAGCGCCAGTCGCTGATTAAGCCCATCCAGGACGAGATTTACAACGCGATGAAGAAGGTGAGCGAAGAGCGCGGATTCCAGGTTATTTTTGACCGTGCATCATCGCAGAGCATCCTGTTTGCCTCACCGCGCATCGACGTGAGCAACGAGGTCCTCGCCAAGCTGGGGTACGGGAAATAGTTTATAGATTATAGCTATTGACTGTCTGAGAAAACTGACAAAACAATTTAAACACTTAATAACTTAAAAGAGAAATGCTTAAGAAATTATTGCTTGCAGCCTTTGTGGTTGCACCCATGTGCCTCGCTGCACAGGTCAAGTTGGGTTATGTCAATCCCATGGAAATCTTCAACGTGATGCCTGAGAAGGCTACAGCCGAGAACACGCTCAAGACCGCCAGCGAGAAGTACGAAACCGAGTTCAAGAACCTGCAGACGGCATTCCAGAAGAAGGCCGAGGACTATGATAAGGCCGACAAGGACGCCACTACTCCTCAAGCCATCAAGGACCGTCACATGCAAGAATTGCAGGAGGAGTACCAGAAGATCCAAAACTTCCAGCAGACCGCCTCGCAGGACATCCAACGTCAACAGGAACAGCTGATGGCTCCCATCACCCAGAAGCTGCAGGACGCCATCAAGGCCGTGGGTGCCGAGGGCGGATACACGTTCATCTATGATACCTCTTCGCTTCTCTACGTAGGTACTGGAGCCGAGGACCTCACTGCCAAGGTGAAGGCAAAATTGGGTATTAAGTAAATTCAAACGGCCTCACCCCCTGCCCCCTCTCTGGAGGGAGAGGGGGTGATTACTTTTACGACTATGAGACGAACCATTCTTATGACAATCTTGGTTTGGCCACTGTTGCTGATGGCACAGAGTAAGATTGCTGTTTATGACTCGCAGGCAGTGCTGAATGCGTTGCCCGACAAGGCGCAAGCCGAAACGAAGCTGCATGCGTTCAGCGACCGCTTGCAGGCCGAATATAAGACGCTGCAGGCCGACTTTGACAAGAAGTATGCCGAGTATCAGGCCATCGCCACCGACCCCGCTACGCCCGCCGCCATCCGCGACCGCCGCGTGCAGGAGGTGCAGGAGAGCGACAAGCGCATCCAGGCCTATCAGCAGCAGGCCGCTCGCGAGCTAAAGGACAAGGAGGCCGAACTGATGGCACCCATCAACGCCGCCATCAATGCCGCTGTGCGGGAGGTTGGCGACCAGATGGGCTATGACCTCATCCTGGACACTGCCAAGACCCCCGTCTCCTACCGCAGCAGCAACGTCACCGACATCACCCCCATGGTCATGCAAAAACTGGGGCTGTGATTCATGGCGAATTGAGAATTGCTCTGCGTTGCCGTATTCAGACAACATGAACAACGCTTAACAACTAAATAATATGTATTGTGTGTGTTGTTTTTGTTGTCTGATTTTCATGGCGAATTGATAAAGGAGTATTCTTAACGGGATATTCTAACGCGAAACGCGCGAAATAACTTTAATATTGTTTTGCGTGATTCGCGTTTGTTTCGTGGGATTCGCGTCTATTATCCCCAGTAAACTTGAAAGAAAGGCAACGAGAATAATTTTCTCGTTGCCTTTCTTTTGTTGAGCGGGAGCCTTCGTTACCAGGCGTAGGTGGGGATTTGGTTGTGGAAGGTTGACTTGACGTTCTCAAATTCGTTGAGCAGTCTAGCGGCGTTAGCCTTGCCGTTATCATCCACGCTGACTCCTGGTTCGAGCTCGTCGTCTTTAATGGGTGCGATTTTCTCGGGAATCTGCTTGATGAGCTTGCCCTTGTCGAAGTAGAAACGATATTCCACCTTCTTGCCATCCTCACCAAACTGCGAGGATACATACATGAACATCGGCTCCTCAGTCTCAGCATCAAAGAGATACTCGCGGTTGAAGATATAGATACCGGAGTTCATGGTGTAATGGCTGGTGACGTAGTAGAGCGTGGGCTTGAGCATGTAGTCCTCGTTCTCGTCATCGGTCCAGTAATAGGTGTCTTTGAACTTCGCCATTCCTGTTCCAGGATACATGCGGTTGTAGGCGATGGTCAATTGATCAACCTTGTTCGCATCATCGTCGTAGGGTTGGTTCTGCATCATGGTGAGTCTGTTGGCATAAGCCTCGCGGATTTGCTTGATGCGCGCGTCAACGCTCTTCTGCGCGTTCATGCCCAGGGCGACGGCCGCCAGGCAAAGCATGATAATCAGTTTTCGTGTCATAGTAGTGGTTGTTGGTAATGTGGATGCAAAGTAAAGGGGAAAAAGTGGAATTTGCAAGCAAAAGATTGTTTTTTTTCAAAAAAGTATCCATTCAGTAACCAAACTAACACTCTTTATTCGCTATTAAAACCTTTAGTTTATAAAAAGACCTTAGCCACTCAACACAAAAAAACAGAGGGCAGCCTTGTTGCTGCCCTCTGTTAGGGTGAAATATGGGATTCGAACCCACGACCTTCGGAACCACAATCCGACGCTCTAACCAGCTGAGCTAATTTCACCATGTTTGAATTGCGAGTGCAAAGGTAGTACTTAATTAAGAATTAAGAATTAAGAATTAAGAATTATTTTATAGTCTTGCCAAAATTTAGGTTTCATTAACAATCCTTGCGGGATGGAAGTCTATTCTGCGATTGTGAGAGGCCTTATTCGATGAGTTTTCCCATGGCATAGACTGCCTTGAGGTTGCAGTTGTCATCGAGGATGAGGATGTCGGCATCCTTGCCTCGCTGCAGACTCCCCTTTCGGTCATAGATGCCCATGATGCGTGCGGGTGTCTCGCTCGCCATTCTTACGGCGTCGTTCAAGGGCACTCCCGCTTGCATCACCATGGTGCGGATAAGTCGGTCCATGGTGGCGATGCTGCCAGCCAGTGCCGAGCGGTCCGAGAGCTTGCACACCCCGTCCTCGATGATGACACGGGGGTCGAATGCCTTGTCACTGTCACTGTCGGTAACCGCCAGCGCGTCGGTGACCAGTGCGGTACGCTCCACCCCTTTCATGCGGTGTACCAATCGCAAGATGGGCAGCGGCACATGGATTCCGTCGGCGATGATCTCCACCGACATGCCATCGAGCAGGTATACGCTCTCGACGGTGCCCGCATGTTTGAACTCCCGCACATTGTGGAATCCCGGCATACCATTGTAGAAATGTGTGGTGTGAGTATATCCTGCCTCGAATGCGGCCTTGACATCGGGGTACTCAGCTGCCGTGTGCCCTATGGCCGCGATGACACCCTTGTCAGTGATGTAACGTCCAAACTCCAGTGCTCCGGGCAGCTCGGGTGCCGCATCCCATCGTCTCACACAGTCAAAGTCCTCGATGATGTGATGGTACTCATCCGAGTCTGGCAGTCGTATGATGTCAGGCATCTGCGCTCCCGCCTTGCGTGGGTTGAAATAGGGTCCCTCGAGGTGTAGCCCCATGATGGCTGTGTTGGGTTCGCGCATCAGTCGGTCACATGTCTCGCACGCGCGCTCAATCATGGGCAGTGTTGCCGATGACAGTGTAGGGAACATTGCCGTCGTGCCATGGCGCATGTGCGTGCGCGTTGCGATTCTGAAGGCTTCCTCGGTTCCCTCCATATAGTCGCTGCCGCCACCTCCGTGGCAGTGCAGCTCGATTCCACCCGGCACGACATTCATTCCCTTTGCGTCGATGGTCTGTTCAGCCTTCTCGTTAATGTTGCTGCTGCGCGTGACCTCAACGATGCGTCCTTCGTCAAAGAGCACCGACCCACTTTTGACCCATCCTTCAGGAGTCAGAATATTTCCGTTGAAAATTTGCGTTAACATCCCTATTGTTAGTCTAAATTCCAATTTCTTGTGCAAAAATAACACCAAAAATTATAGGTTGTATGCGTGTTAAATATTATTTTTGAATTATTGACATTTTTTCAAAATTCATTCAACTTCAATATCTGCCGCCCTTATTGGGCATTCAATCATGAAAAAAACGCTCTAGATTGCTGTCTACACTTGCACAAGTAAAAAAATATGCCTAATTTAGCGGCAAAAATCATCCATTCATTTAAAAACTTTCACCTTATGAAAAAATCCTTACTATTAGTCGCAATGACCTTGATGGCTTGGTGCGGCGCCCAAGCCGTCATCGACAACCAGTTGTATGAGCCTGTGAACGGCATCAACATCGCCAACTTGTGGATTTATGACCGCGTGCACACGCCAGCAGCCTACACCGCCGATGCCATCTGCAGCCAGCGTGCCCGTACAGCCACGATGATTGATGGCGTGATTTATGTGGGTCGCAGCGAGGAAAAAGCCGCCGTTAATGCCAGTGGCGACACCATCGGTACTCAGTCGGTAATCCACCGTTTCACGGTTGAAGACTGCTCCCCACTCCCCGACCTGGACCTGACACTTGATGGTCATCCTTACATGAACTTCCTGGGCGTGGCCAGCGTGGGTCGCGACAACTTCGGACACCTGTGGGTAGCACCTATGACCAGTACTGCCGCAGACTCGGTGCCAGTTTATATGGTTAACATCGAGACTGGTGCTCTTACGTTGGTTACCAACCTTGAAAAGGCTTCGATAAAACAGCGTACCGACTACCTGGACGTGATGGGCGACCTAACGCTCGAGGAGGCCGAGTGTAACATCATGACTGTCGCCGGTTCGACTGCCGACCCAGGCTTCCCCACCGTATACCGCATGCACGCTGACCAAGGCGGTGACTGGGAAGGTGGCTTTGATGGCGATTACTACCTGGATATTATTGACTTCTATCCTGAGACGAAAACCGGCTTTAGCCTGGCACCTGTCATCAAGATGGTGCAGCAGAGTGAAGACGACTACTCGGGCGAGTTATTCTACATCGACTGCTTTGATGGTTCACCGGTGCTTTACGACATCAGTGGCTCGATTATCGACACCTTTGAGAAAGTTAATCCCGCACTCGTTCCCAAACCCGCTCCCAATGGCTGCGCCGAGTTCAAGCTCGACGGTCGCGACTTCTTTGTCTACGTCAAATCGGACATGAATGGATCGGGCCATGGTTGCCAGGCCTACATCTGCGAGATGGGCGAGGGCCAGACCTTTGAAGGCATGCAGCTCTACTGGCAGATTCCTGCCGACTCGCTGGGCGATGTCAATGACTCGGGTCTGCGCGTGCACTGCTTCGCGATTGACAAAGACTTGGACGAGAACGGTGACGAGGTGGTGACCCTGTTCACCTTCAAGGCTTATAACGGCATGGCCATCTACAAGATTGGCAAGGGTGTCACCCCCAACATCCCCGAGCCCCCCACACCTGGTGTGACTGGTGACGTAACTGGTGACGACCAGGTGGATATTGCCGACATCAATGCCATCATCAACATCATGCTCCAGAAGAATCCGGCGAGCGATTATCCTGGCAATGCCGACGTGAATGATGACGGCAGCGTGGACATCGCCGATGTCAATGCCGTGATCAATATCATGCTGGGGAAATAGTAATCCTACATAAGAGGCCTAGAATTTCTAGAGGCATTAGAGTATCTAGACAATCTAGAACATTTAGTGCCTCTAGTTTTATTATCTGACAACTGATGAGACGATATCTATTCTTCATTTTGGTCGTGGCGGTGGCCTTGTGCGCCGGTGCGCGCGACCAGTGGACACTTGACGGGAAGACCTACGAAGTCGACACCATCATCTATCCCCACCCCGTGGGGCCAGGTGTGGTGTTTGGTCAGTATGACCTGCCGTCAATGCCGCTGAAGGTGAGTGTGATGACGCTCGACCTGACCAACCCGTACATCGAGTTGGAGTCTTGGCTGGGCAATAACCGCTCGGTGGGTTGTGAGACGCCGACCAATGTCATCGCGCGCCAGAAGGCGGCAGGCCGTGAAGTGGTGGGTGCCACCAATGGTGACTTCTACCGCACGTCGCCGTCCGACCAGGTGGGTGTACCCACGTCGGGGCAGATTACCAACGGGCAAGTGATGGTCGCCCCCACGAGCCGCGCCAGCTTTGCCATCGACGAGAACCACCGCCCCTATATTGACCGTATCGACTTCACCGCGACCTATACACACGGTGGCGCGACCACGACCATCGCCAAGATGAACGACCCGGAGAACAGCGGTGCGAACCGCTCCATCCTGTTCACCAACGCCTACGGTCCTAGCACCTACACTTGCGCGTCGGGCAAACTCGTGCTTCTGTCGCCCCAAGGCGAGCCGTTCCGTTGGCATCACCAGGGCACCGAGCACTGCGTGGTGGAGCAAGTGATTGACGCCACAGGCGGCGCGATTCCTATCCCTGCCGGCAAAGCCTACTTGTGGATGCAGGGCAACCATGTGAGCAAGGCCGAAGCGATGCAGCCCGGCGACGTGGTAGACATTTCGTTCAAGGTGCGGCTGCGCCAGTATCCCGACCAAGAAGTGGCGTTCAAGGAGATGGTGGGTGGCAGCAACCACCTGATCATGCGTAATGGCGTATTTATGGAGGACTGGCCTGAGCGTCACCCGCGCACCTGCATCGGCTTCAACGCCGACAGTACGCTCGTCTATTTCGTGGTCATCGACGGCCGCTGGAGCGAGAGCCTGGGCGTGACGCTGAAGGAGGCCGCGGGCATCTTCACTGCACTGGGTGCGGTGAACGCGGTGAACCTGGACGGCGGCGGTTCGAGCTGCATGGTGGTGAACGACGAGGTGGTGAACCATCCCAGCGACGGCACGGTGCGTGCCGTGGGCAACGGGTTCACGCTCTACTCGACTGCCCCGGCCGACGACGGCATCGGGATGCTACACTTCGAACCCCGCTGCTATAACGTGTCCATCTCGGCGAGTCTGCGCTTTAAGGTGTGGGGTTACAACCGTTATGGTGTGCTGAAGAGCCGCGACCAGCAGGGCTGCACCTTCTCGTGCGACCCGCAGGTGGGGCACTTCACCGACGACGGCCTGTTCATCGCCTCTGCTGTGCCCGCCGTGGGCAAGATTTATGCCTCACTGGGCGACTCGATTGTCACCGAGCAACAGGTGTGCATCTTCAACGCCAACAAGACATTGCGGTGCGACAGTGTGGTGATAGACAAGACGCACCCATTCACCATCGAGGTGCTGGGCATCAGCGGCTATGGCAGCGACTTGGTGGACCCGCACATCATCGACTGGACAGTGGCCGACCCCGGTGTATGTCGCATCGACGAGGACTGCGTGCTGCATGCAGTAGCCGACGGTCGCACGACCGTGCACGGCGTGGGCGAGAACTTTGACGAGACCCTGACGGTGCGCGTCGAGAATCCTAAGAGCGCAATGACCACCATCGAGAACGCGCCCATCGACCCTACGACGTGGACCGTGAGTCAGAGCGGCGGCAAGGACCGCGTGGTGACCGCGCTGGACAACGGCATGCGCATCACGTTCACGGGCGCGTCATCACGTAACCCTTATGTGAAGTTAGCCAAGCGTTTTCCGCTGTGGGGCATTCCCGCCGCCATGCGCTTGCGTGTGCGTCCCGGTGACTTGAACATCACCAGGGTGACTTTCTCTACGGTTCAGAACACGGGTTCGCAGATTCTGTCCTACCTGGAGGAGCCCACCGTCAACGGAGACGAGCTGACCTATCTGTTGCCCACCGACCAGTGGTGCGACGCGTCGGACTTGAGCATCTACCCCTTGAGTCTGGTGTACATCAATCTGTCGATGGATGCGCCAACAGTGGGGCAAGAATACACGCTCGACATCCCCGGCATCGAGTTGCTCTATGACGCGGGCGTGACAGGCGACGTGACGGGCGACGGCATGGTTGATATCGCCGATGTGAACGCGGTAATCAATGTGATGCTGGGCCTCACCCCCAGCCCCTCTCCGGGAGGAGGAGGGAGTCCTGCGGATGTGACGGGTGACGGTGTGGTGGATATCGCCGACGTCAATGCCATCATCAACATCATGCTGGGGAAATGACACAATAAGGGACGGTTCTAAATTGTATCAAAAGTGCGAAAATGATACAATTTAGAACCGTCCCTTATTGTATCATTGATGAGCAAAAGCGCACCTTGATGTGCTTAGATGCGCATCCCTTGCTTCTATAAAGCTTCACCGCCTAGCTCTCATAGCCAGGCGGTGAAGCATATTTGAGGTTTTCCCGATTTAGAGGAATTCCTTAAGTATTAGAACAGCGCTTTGCGTGTGACAGTTGTGCCGTCGGTGTAGCGTGTGACGATGATGTTGAGGCCCTGGAAGGGTTTCTGGCTCATTCGTCCAGCCACGTCACAGTAGGTCACGCTCACCACCTCGCGGCCTGCCTGCAGCTGGTTGACGCCAGTGACAATCTGCTCACCACCCGTCAGGTTGAGTGCAGCCACCTTGTATTTGCCGTTGAGGTTCGCGTCTTCAATGTCATGGCTATCGCCTTGGGCACGTCGTGGTGCGCTGGCAGGAGTGGTGGTCTCTTCGGGCTGAAGCATCACTACGCCCAGGTACTCATAGGCCTGACCTTGGGAGGGTGTGAAATTCTCTACATTGTAGGTGGTCAGGTCAGCCTCGTAGCCACCCTTCAAGTGGGCACCATTGATTACCTGACCGAAATCAGTGTCGTTGAATGCCGGCACGAAGAAGCCTGCCGGGTTGTCGTTCCATACCGACCAGGTGTGGGTGGCGACCTCCATCACCTTCGGTGTCATGAACCAGTACTTGTTGCCATTGCTACCCGTCTGGATGCCTTTCTCATTGGCGCCATAGTTGGCCGCGCAGTAGACATTGGGAGTATACTCGCCAATCGATTCGCCCAAATCGAGCTCACCATCGTTACTTACCTTGATGGTGTAGTTGCGGGCATCGGTGTACTCGCCTGTGAGCGTACCGCCCTCGATGACGCAGTTGTTCTCTAGTTTGGCGAGTTGCGCTAGCGCATTTTGGCCACCGCTGAAGTCAAGCATCACCCAGTTGTTTTGCTGCCACTCGCCCTTCTGTTGTCCGGCGTACTGCATGTAGTCAATCGTGTCGGTAGGAATCTTAACGGCATTGATGTTATCCACCAGGTCACGTGCCCATGCCACGTTCTTGTCCTTGTTGACCCACACCACCTGCAGGTTATCGGCCACAGTGTAACCTTTGTATAGCGTTCCGCTCTTCTCAATCACTGCCAATGGGGTTGCCTGCGTGCCATAGATGTAGACGGCACGGTCGTCGTCCTCGGTCTTGTAGGTAGTGAAGTAGCGGTCGCGGTTCCAGTACTGGATGTATCGGTCAGTGCCACCTGAGTAGTTCAGTCGCAGGTGAGCGCGTCCGTCAGCATCTATGGTAACATTGATGATGTCGTTGCCCAACTCATCCATCTCAGCTTCACAAAGTAGAGTGTTGTCCGACTCGCTGCCCACGCAGAGGTAGCCATTGGCATCGTCTTGTCCGCTGCCCGTGTTGAACAGGAACTCACCTGCCGCGGCATGGTCGGGGGTCGAGAGCTGGAACAGTGCCACGTCGCTGTTGCCATAGACCTTGGCCTTGTCGGTGTTCTCAACAAACATAACGCCAGCTGCACCACGGTTGGCCTCGTTCTGTACGATGCTCAACGCCTCGCCATAGTTTTGGCTCACAATCATGTAAACACCGTCCTCAATGAGTTGATTGACATTGGTAATCAGGTCATATACCACGCCATTACTCTTGACAAAGGTGTAGGTCTTCGGGTCGGCCTCCGCGCTGTAGACATATCCATCCGTTGCATTACCGATACGGGTAATGGCACGCACAGTAGTAGTCGTGCTGAATGTCAGTGTTGTGCCCAGCGTGTAGACGTTCTCACTGTTCTTAGGATCGCTTCCATCGGTAGTGTAGACGATGACTGCGCCATCGGGGATTGTCTTGCCTTCCTCGTAGGCGATGGTGGCATCGGTCGTCTCTCCCACCGTCTTGACAATGCTCTCGGGCGAGATAACTGGCTTGGCAATCTCAACGAAGGTCATGGTGATAGTACCTACCTTCGACTCGAGGACATCGCTATACTGCGACTGTTTGGTAGCATACCACTCAACGTTAGTAGTACTGTTTACAGTGATTGGCTCAGTATATACATGAAAGTCATCCATATCACTGGTCTTGTACCAGATGGTTGCTGTTGGATCTTCAGGACTGCTCAACGAAACAATTTGCTTGCTTGTATAATCGCCTGTTTCGTGGTCGCATTGTGGTTGGTCAATCCATTCAAATGCAAATGGAGAAATCTGATAGTCAATTTCTGATGGTATGTGGCATGCTACAAAACCATATATGTCAAATGTGCGGTTTGGGTGACCAGTAAAGAAATTATCATTTATTGTCCATTCCTCTTTGCTCTGCAAATAGAACTTGTCGTAATAGTTGATTTTAGCTCCATTCTCATCTGTGATAATTCCACTCCACTTATCATCTTCGTCCTTGCTTGTCAACTCAACAGTTGTCTTACGCAAGTGCACGTAGTGTCCCCAATAGTCTTTGCTAGCATCGGTTGGGTCGCTGGAAAGAATCTCTGGAATGGTAAGATATTCAGGAAGAACTTCATCATTCTTCATATACAAGTCTTCAGACCAGTTATAAATCTTCTTTCCACTTCCACTTGTTCCCATCTCTGGGTGAGTGTCAAGCTGTCCATGATTTGACGACCAAGCCAAAGAAACTTTACCATTATATCCGCCTGAAATCCAGTCACCCATTTTAAAGATGGGATCACCAGCATGAGAAGAATTCTGATATCCAAAGTAAAGCATACCATAGCCTGTATTGTCACGAATCAAGCAATATTCTGGATAATAACCATTGTTTCTGAATGTAGACATCCATACTACTTGAACTGGATTAACCATGGTATAACTATTATTTGTCTGATGACTTCCTGATGGGAAAGTCACAGCATTCAACTCAGCCACACTGAAAAGCAGATAATCATTATCATATCCAGTTCCTTCACTACGTGGTCTGACATTGTAGTTCGCGCTTGTAACCTCACTACCTGTGGTTCCGATATAAGCACGTGCTTTGAATTGGTATGTAGCAGTTGGGGGCATTGAAATCTCACCCGTGTAGAGCCGGGTTGTTCCCTGGTTCATAACAGGATCGCTTCCATCAGTAGTGTAGTAGATGCGGGCACCCTTGCTGGTGCTGAACATCTGGCAAGTCTGGGCACCATAGTAAGTGCCGCGAGCAGGCGAGAAGACCACGGGCTGGACACCACGGGTGTAGGTTGCAGTGGCCACCTCGCTGGTCACGCCATTAACGGTAACACGTGCCTGAACTGTTACACTTTGACCGACTCCCTCAATAACGACATTGAAAGCACCATTATATGTATTCCAGGTCGTGCCGCCATCGGTGCTGTACTCAATCGTAGCATTGCTGTAATTGCCGGCATCAATGGTCACGCTCTGTGTCTCGCTTGCAATAGCACAGCTAGCCGGGGTGATGGTTGGAGCATTGGGGCGGACGAAGGTGTAGGTTGCACTGTTCTCGTCGGTGAGTGTCTCGCCATCATCGACCATTGTAGCATATCCATAGACAGTCACAGTTGAGCCCACCTCGCCTGATACGGGGACGGTGGTTGTATAGGTATTTGTGGCAACCGTCTCTCCATTTTCTCCAATCTTATAAGATACTGTTGCCTGATCGTCATTGGCTTCGATCGTGACATTTTGAGTTCCAATCACCTCACCGCTTTCAGGCGTGATGTCTACCTTCAAGCCAGTTGCTGTTTGGCGGAAGATTGATACATCTTGTTCGCTACTGGCACTGCTATAACATGAAAACCATTCTTGACTATTGTTATATCTTATATACTTTCGAGTATTAGAACCTTGAAAAGTTATCGTAGCAACTTTATTAGCGATTGAGATTGTAGCCTTAGCATTATCATCGGTCGTTGTCGTTGTTCTCAAATAGTTACTGCTACTTGATGCTGAAGTCAAGTAACCATTACCGACATTGAAATACCAAGCTCCGGCTTGCCCCTCAAGCGTGATAACTTGCGTTCCGTCGGGTGCTGTGACCTTGTTTTCAGTCACCAATGAAGATGTCGAAGTTTTAGGACGATAATTTCCGTTTTGTGATCCCATAGCATAAACATATCCACTCGCTCCATTGGTGAAGATAATCTTGTCGCCCGCCTTAAGTGTACTTGCATCGGTCACCAGCTCGTAGACATTGCTTGTTGAGATGCGCGAGTAGGTGATGGTGATGGTGACTGGTGCTGCTGGCATGCGGAACGAGCAAGTTCCATTACTATAGCTGAATTCGCTCGGGATAGAACCATTATTAAAGGTAGCGGTAACACCTAAGACCTCATACTTATTATTATTTGGGGTGACAGTAAACGAGATTTGATCACCACTATTCGCCGTGGTGGGCAGACCGCTTATCGTACCATGGTTGCCATTGGGATATGTCACCGTGATTTCATAATCAATCTTGGCGAAGGTAGCAACTACATTTGCAACACCTGAAGGCATCGTGAATGAGTAAACACCATTTACTGGATCAATCATTTCACCATTTAGAGTTACAGAAACAACCTGATAATCGTTATCTGCGGGAGTAACCGTAAGAGTGACGGTTTCACCAGCACATGCAGTTTCCTTATCAGATGTCACTGAACCTGCTCCTTGAGGTGTTGCAGTGCAGTTGATTGCATATGATTCGGGAGCTAAATCAGCAACTAACTTAGTTAGAGAGCTATTAACAGTTAGAAGGTAGTTGCCGGCATCAACCATATGGAAAATAGATTGATTGTTATTGTTGATATCAAGCTCCAAACCTAAATCTGAAGGTCTTGTCTCTCCAAATGATTCATGTTCTTCTTGATAAATCCAATATGAGTTTCCACCATGGTGAACGTGCCAGCCATCAAAGAGTCGGAACTCTGCACCAGCATCAAGTTGTTTGGCAAGAGTCCAACTGCCATTTGCAGCTTTTGTCATCTCAACGCCAGGTTCTGCATAACCATTAAATGTACCCAAGATGAAAAGCTGAGGTTTCTCAACACTAAACTTCATATTGTTAATGTCAAGGGTGAAAATAGCCTGATAATTATCGGGCATATAATATATTTCTTGGTCAGACGAACTCATAGGTATGTCTGTGTTGTGCCCTTTATAGACAGGATAGCCATTTTCATAATTGGAACTATACAAAGTTTGTACTCCGTTCTCTATTTTAGCAATCTTGAAATGAATGTAATCATCATCATTCATGTCTGGAATAGTTGTGTTAAGAACATAGATCCCATTGCCTTGCGATGTGAACTTGTATGTCGCTAAAGCGGGCCAACTGCTTCCGCTAAAATCACCGACAAGGTAATAACCATCTGCAACAGGAACCGTGTAATAAATTTTAATCGCTGAGCAACGGACTTGTTTTACAGAAGCCGTAAAGGATACACTTTGTGCATTCCCTTCCCAAACACCATCATCACCAGAGGTTGTTAACCCTGTGGTTGTGCCAAACCCACTGACGGGATTGCCAGACACACCAGTAAAGGCTATTTTGACTATCTTATACCCTTCTGGGACAGAAAATGTTGTGGTTGAGTTTTTATACAAACGATAAGAATCACCCGCATTTAAATCTCCACTAGAACAAATGAAAGTAACATCTTCTTTAGTAAGAGGCGAAGAACCCTTATCTATTGTTGCATCAAATGTGGCAAGCGTTGTACCTGCAGGAGGGATGTCGATAATATAATTTGCAGTTGCAATGTCACTGGCTGTCATTCCTTCCTTAAAGGCCTTAGCCTTAATGGTCATTGACGAGTTTACGGCAATTGCGCTCTCATACAATGTCGATGAAGTTGTTGGGTCACTGCCATTAGTGGTATAGTAGATTGATGCTCCATCTGTTTCACAAGAGATTTCGACACTTTTTGCCTCCGTGTAAGTGCCATCAGCTAATGAGAACGTCGGCTTGGCGACGGTTTCAGGTGCACTACCTTCTTCGTAGGTAATGGTAAGACTGTTAATCCAGGCGTTTTTACTTGTGGTATTCGCGAAATAAAAAACACCACCAGTATTATTAGAGCTGATAGGGTAGGAATTTGTACCAGTTACAATACTTGCAATTTGTGTGCCTGTGTTGTCACTTCCAGCATAAACAACAATTGTTGCGCCTGAGCCCCATTGACTGCCATTAGTTTTGCTTATAGTGGTAAGAGTTGCACCAGAAGGCAATTCAACTTTCATGTTTGAATTGCTTTTAAAACCACTGCCATTCGTCGTTCCCGTTACAATATTGCTACTTGTCCAAGAAAAAGTAACTCCATTAATTTTTACTGGAGACGTTTGACTTGTACTCATGGTCAAGGTAGCAGTAGTCGCTCCCCAGGCTATTGGGATGGCCAGAAGGGCGAGTGTGAAGAGTGTGAATAATTTTTTCATTTTGCATTATGTTTTAATTGTTATTATTTGCATAAAAAAGCCTTGACAACCTGAATGTTGTGTCGCATGGTTGTCAAGGCTTTAAAATTTGGGCAAAAGTACAAAAAGGGAGGGAACTACACAAGAATTGTCTCCAAAAAGGCCAAGAAAAAAGTGTGCAAGCGTTATCGTTCAGCGAACGGCACAGAATGGTCGACAAAAAAAGAACACAGAATACACTGAATCACACTGAGAATTTTGTGGGCGTTGCTGTGAGGGCCGAGCCGTGGGCTCGGCATAGCAGACCGAGGGAGAAATTAGAAGCGCTTGCGGCCGTGGAGGTAGTGGTCGATGACGATGTTGCAGTGGCACTCGGGGAGCTCGCGCAGGAGGTTGCGGGTGGGGTGCTGGGTGTAGTTGCGCCGCATCTTGCGGTAGTCGATGTGGGCCTTGATGATGGCCTTGGCATCACCGCCATGCAGTTTGGCAAGGGCCATGAAGATGGCCAGGGTGTCGTACAAGCGCCGGATGAAGAGCATGCGCTTGCCCTCGCGGGCAGGCAGGTTCTTGTGGAGCAACAACAAGTTGTTGCGGAAGTTGAGGTAGGTCTTGCGGGGGTTGCCCTGAGGCAGGCTGGCTCCGCCCAGGTGGTAGACGCGCGCCTGCGGCACGAGGCGGATGTCGCTGCCCAGCAGGTGGATGCGCCAACACAGGTCTATCTCCTCCATGTGGGCGAAGAAGTCCTTGTCGAGTCCGCCCGCCTGCAGGTAGAGTGCGGTGCGCACCACCAGGCATGCTCCGCTGGCCCATAGGATGCTGGGGTTGATGTCGTCATACTGGCCATGGTCGTCCTCGATGGCCTCGAAGATGCGGCCTCGACAGTAGGGATAGCCGTGGCAGTCGAGGTAGCCTCCGGCGGCGCCGGCATACTCGAACACCTCGCGCCCGTCGTCGCGGTCGTGGAGCAGCTTGGGCTGGGCGGCACCGACCTCGGGGTGCGCCTCGAGGTAGTCGATGACGGGGTCGAGCCAGTGCTCGGGCGTGCGCACGTCGCTGTTGAGCAGCACCGTGTACTCATAGTCGGTACACTTGGCAATGGCAAGGTTGTAGCCCTCGGCAAAGCCGTAGTTCTTGTCCAAGGCGATGACGCGCACCATGGGGAACTCATCGCGGAGCACAGCAAGACTGTCGTCGGTCGATCCGTTGTCGGCGACGATGACATCGGCCAGCGCGTCGGGCGTGTTCTGCACGACGCTGGGCAGGTACCGGCGCAGGAGCTTCGCTCCGTTCCAGTTGAGGATGATGACTGCGACTTTTTTCATATTTTTAGACCGCCCTGCGGGCTGGTAGACCATTTCATTGGTAGACCGCCTGCGGCTGGTAGACCGCCCTGCGGCTGGTAGACCATTTCATTGGTAGACCGCCTTCGGCTGGTAGAACGCCCTGAGGGCTGGTAGACCATTTCATTGGTAGACCGCCTGCGGCTGGTAGTTTATTTTATGACTGTGGCATCGACCGTCAAGTCGTCGTTGAGGTGGTCGAGGCGGACGGCGACGAGGCGGTTGGTGAGCGACTCGTCGGGGGCGACATTCACGCGAATGTAGTTGTCGGTGAAGCCGTGCATGGGTCCTTTGCCGTGTGGCTGCTCAAGGAGCACCTGGCGCTCGGTGCCCAGATAGCGCTCGATGAACGCTCGCTGCTTCTGGTCGCTGAGGGCGATCATGCGGGCTGCGCGTTCCTGTTTGACTCGCTGCGGCACCACCACCGGGATGCGCAACGCCATGGTGCCGGGGCGCTCGCTGTAGGGGAACACATGCAGGTGTTGCAGGTCGAGCGAGTCGATGAAGGCATAGCTGTCCTCAAAGTACTCGTCGGTCTCTCCGCGGCTGCCCACCATCACATCCACACCGATGAAGCAATCGGGCATCAGTTGGCGGCAGCGCGCCACCTTGTCGGCGAAGAGCTGGCGGTCGTAGTGCCGCCGCATGAGTCGCAGCACCTCGTCGTTGCCGCACTGCAACGGGATGTGGAAGTGCGGCATGAAGGCACGTGACTGAGCGCAGAACGCGATGATGTCATCGGTGAGCAAATCGGGCTCGATGGACGAGATGCGGTACCGCTCGATGCCCGTGATGCGGTCGAACGCCTCGAGCAGGTGCAGCAGGCTCTCGCCCGTGCCCTTACCGAAGTCGCCGATGTTCACACCAGTGATAACTATCTCCTTTCCTCCCTCATCGGCCACCTGCTGCGCCTGCTGGACAAGTGAGTCAATGGTTCCGCAGCGGCTGCGTCCGCGTGCCATGGGGATGGTGCAATAGCTGCAATAGTAGTCGCATCCGTCCTGCACCTTGAGCCAGTAGCGGGTGCGGTCGCCGCGCTCACACGAGGGGCTGAAGCGCTGGATGTCGGGGGTGCGGGTGACGGCGACGGCCGACTGACGGTCGTTGAACCAGCGCTCGACATAGTCGGCGATGTCCAACTTCTGCTCGCTACCCAGAACGATGTCCACGCCGGGGATGGCGGCAATCTCCTGGCTCTTGAGTTGAGCGTAGCAGCCGGTGACCACCATCAGCGCGTCGGGGTATCGTTTGACCAGTCGCCGGATGTGCTGTCGGCACTTGCGGTCGGCGAGTTCGGTGACGCTGCAGGTGTTGATGACGCAGACGTCAGGTGTCTCGTCGGGTGCGGCCGTGGCGATGCCACGCTGTGCCAGCAGTTTGCCCAGCGTTGCAGTCTCCGAGAAGTTGAGTTTGCATCCCAGCGTCTCGAAGGTGACGCGATGAGGATTATTGTTAATGAGGAATTAAGAATTAAGAATTAAGAATGGAGAATGGCCGAGGCGTGGGCTCGGCATAGGGGACCGATGGGATGGGGTTGTCATTGTGCATTCTGCATTAAAAAGTACCCCCGCTGGGAATCGAACCCAAATCTGAGGTTTAGGAAACCTCCGTTCCCTACGTTGAACTAAAGGGGCAAGCCAATGCACAATGCATAATGCATAATGCATAATGACTAGGCTATAGGCTCTAG
>JAEEGL016336969.1_pt1 | contig 17430 bp, 10 predicted proteins | sample 9134231 | NCBI WGS metagenome assembly JAEEGL01 (sample SAMN16246548, study PRJNA631951) | gut metagenome | biome: gut microbiome; feature: rumen; material: fiber-attached | host: Bos | place: Iran: Karaj | collected 2018-10
GCCTTTGTCAACCAAAGCGTTGAGAACACGCATTAAAACACGAATATCTTCCAAATGAAGTCCCGTTGTAGGCTCGTCCAAAATGTAAAGCGTTTTGCCGGTGTCGGTGCGTGAAAGTTCGGTCGCAAGTTTTATTCTCTGCGCCTCGCCGCCCGAAACCGTTGTCGCCGACTGCCCTAACGTTACGTAACCCATGCCCACGTTTTGCAACGCTTGAAGTTTTTTTAAAATTTTCGGTTGATTTTGAAAAAATTCCGCAGCACGGTTTATCGTCATGTCAAGAATGTCAGAAATCGACTTGCCTTTGTATTTTACTTCCAGCGTTTCGCGGTTGTAACGCCGTCCGTTGCAGGCATCGCATTTTACGTAAACGTCCGGCAAAAAGTTCATTTCCACTGTTTTAACGCCCGCGCCCTGACATTGTTCGCACCGTCCGCCCTTAACATTGAACGAAAAACGTCCCGGCTTGTAGTTCATAATTTTTGACTGAGGCAACTCCGCAAACAAATTTCGAATGTCAGCAAAAAGTCCCGTATAAGTACACGGATTACTTCTTGGCGTTCTGCCTATCGGGTCTTGGTTTACTTCGATAACCTTGTCAATGTTTTCAATGCCTAAAATTTCGGCGTATTCTTTCGGCTCTTGAAGCGAGCGGTAAAAATGTTTTGTCAAAATAGGCCGTAAAGTTTCGTTTATCAGCGTTGACTTTCCACTTCCCGAAACTCCCGTTATCAAAACCAATTCTCCGAGCGGAATCGTTAAATCAACGTTTTTCAAGTTGTTGCCTTTGCAGCCTTTGAGCGTTAAAAATTGTCCGTTTCCTTTGCGACGCTCTTTTGGCATTTCAATATCAAGGGTTCCGTTCAGATATTTAGCCGTCAGATTGTCTGTTTTTAAAAGTTCTTCCGGCGTGCATGAAGCCGTCAGATAACCGCCTAAACGTCCCGCACCCGGACCGATGTCAATTACGTAATCGGCATTTTTAATCATATCTTTGTCATGCTCCACTACGATAATGGAGTTTCCGTTGTCGCGTAAGGCTTTTAGCGACTTGATTAATCGGTCGTTATCCCGCTGATGAAGCCCGATTGACGGTTCGTCTAAAATGTACAAAACGTTAACAAGTTTTGACCCGATTTGCGTGGCAAGCCTTATGCGCTGCGCCTCGCCGCCAGACAGACTTGCCGAGGGACGGAAAAGGCTCAAATATCCTAATCCGACATCGTCCATAAAGCCGATTCTCGTGCGGATTTCTTTCAAAACTTCCGTCGAAATTTTTTTCTGTTTTGCGGTCAGACGGTCTTCGATGTTTACCAAAAACTCTTTTAAATCTTCGATGTCAATCATCGAAAGTTCTGCGATGTTTTTGCCCGCGATTTTAAAACTGAGAGCCTCTTTGTTGAGCCTTTTGCCCTGACATTCGGGACAGATTCCGGGCGTGGAATATTTCAGGACGAGTTCCGACGAGTCTTCGTCTTCGAGGGCGTTTTCCAAGTATTTCAAAATACCGTCGTAAGTGGTTCTTGAACTGCCGTATTTTGCCATCCAAGCCATTTCAATCGGCTCTGCGCTACCGTTCAAAACCATGTCTAACTGTTCGGAAGTCAGGTTTTTGACCGGTTCGTCCATCGAAAAGCCCTCTCTTTCAGCCAGAGCGTCCAACTGACGGAAAACAAAATTATCCGTACGTTTTCCGAGCGGAGAAATTGCGCCTTTGTTTATCGAAATATTATCATCCGGAATAACCTTTGAAATGTCGATTTTGTCTATTTCGCCCAAGCCTTTGCAACAAGGACAAAATCCTGCCGGCGAATTGAAAGAAAAATTCATCGGTGCAGGCTCTTTGTACGAAATTCCAGTCGTCGGACACATCAGAAGCTTGCTGTAAAATCTTGCGTCTTCGGTTTCGGGATTAAGAAGCATAATCACGTTTTTGCCGAGTTGCAAGGCTGTTTTGACGGAGGATTTAAGGCGTTCCATTCCGCCGGAATTTTCTTCGGCGTTTTTAGGGACAACGAGTTTGTCAACAACGATTTCTATGTTGTGGAGTTTGTATCGGTCGGTTTTCATGTTGACGATGATGTCTTTTACCGTGCCGTCAACTCTGACTTGGAGATAGCCTTTTTTGCGTATTTGTTCAAAGAGTTCCCTGTAATGGCCTTTCCTGCCTCTTACGACGGGTGCGAGAATAAAAACTTTCTGTCCGCCGTAGTGGTTGGTGATGAGGCTGCAAATCTGGTCTTCGGTGTATTTGACCATTTTTTCGCCGGTGTTGTAACTATATGCCTCACCCGCACGCGCAAACCAAACCCTCAGAAAATCATATATTTCGGTGATTGTTCCGACAGTCGAGCGCGGGTTTTTGTTCGTGCTTTTTTGTTCTATGCTGATAACAGGGCTTAGTCCCGTGATTTTATCCACGTCGGGGCGTTCCAAAGAGCCGAGAAATTGTCTTGCGTAGGCGTTGAAAGTTTCGATATAGCGGCGGCTTCCCTCGGCGTAAATCGTGTCGAAGGCAAGCGAACTTTTGCCGCTTCCGCTGAGTCCCGTTACAACGGTCAGCGAATTTCTCGGAATCGTAACGTCAATGTTTTTGAGGTTGTGAACCCTCGCGCCGTAGACGTGAATATTGTCCAAGTCGAGTTTTTCTTCGTCAAATACTTTATTTTCTGACATAAAAATTCTTTTCCTTTTTAATAAGTGTTTTCTCTTGCGCCCTCTTTCAGGACGGTGATTTTGTAAACGGTGCCTTTTGTGTTTGTCAGTTTGGTGTCCCTGAGCCACGGGTTGAGAAGTTTCAGCATTTTGTAAGTTCCCGTAACCTGTTTTCCAAAACTGTAAAGGTCGTTTATTGTAGAGTCAATTTCTATGGTTTCGGTTTTGAGTACGGGGTAGAGGTCTTTTTCCCTGAAAACAAAACCGTAGTCCTCCGGGTGCGAGAGCAGAAGTTTGTACGCCAAAATTCTGTACACGTAGCGTCCCGTTTCGGTATTGTGTTTAAGGTTGTAATACGAGGTTTCGTCCTGTGTCCTTACAAGTCTCTGCGCTCCCGCCTGACCGCAGTTGTAAGCCGCAGCCACCATGGTCCAGTTGCCGAATTTGACGTAAGCCTGTTTCAGATATTTGCAGGCTGCCTCGGTTGACTTTTCCACGTCGTAACGCTCGTCTACCTCGGAAGTGATTTCAAGACCGTTTTCTTTGCCGGTCGCCTCCAAAAGTTGCCAAAAGCCCACCGCTTTTGCCGGCGAGACTACGTTTGACATGCCGCTTTCCGTTACGCAGAGATAGATAAAATCCTCCGGCACGCCGTTTTCTTTCAGTATTTTCTTCATGACGGGGAAATATCTGTTGGCGCGTTTCAAGTACAAAAACGTTTCAGAATGCCAGTACATCGTTTTGATGAGTTCCCTTTCGAGTGCCTCTCTTACGTCGAAGTATTCTAACGGAACTTTTTCTCCGCAAAAATCCAATTTGTCGGGTAAGACCGGCAAATAATTGGTGAAATTGTCTTTCATGTCTGCTTTGTAAGTTGTATCGCTTGAATCTTCCGTTGCTTGAACGAAAAGTTTTACGGCTGCGAAGGCTATGACAACAAACGTCAGCAGATACGCCGCAAACAGTATTTTCTCTCCCGTTTTGTTATTTGAAAAAAACATTTGATTTTATTTTGTAATTATCGGACAAAGTTAGAAAAAAAAATTAACTTTGCATTGCAAAAAAACACCGTATTTTTATGAAAAAATTTTTTTTAACGCTTTCAGCGGTTTTTACGCTGCTTTCTTCTTGCAGTATCAAAGACGGCAATTTTGAGATAAACATAAAATCTCCTGACGCCAACAATATGATTGTCAGACTTTTCAGAGAAACGGCGGGAGGTTTGGAAATAGTGGATTCCACAAAATTTGAGGTGTCGAGGGCGTATCTCAAAGGCTTTGTCTCATCGCCGGAGTTGATGTTTCTTTATGTCGGCAAAGCAACTGATTATCTGCCCGTGTTTGTTGAAAAAGGCTCAACCGACATAGATTTTAATTATTCCAAACCGTCAAAAAGCACTGTCAAAGGCTCTGAAACGCATAAAATTTTTACTGACTTTGTGCGCTCGTATTCAGTGTATTGCGACAAGGCGGCGGGGATTGACAAAATGCTGACAAGTGCCAAAAGAAACAGCGATACGGTTATGATCAGCGGTCTTGAACAGGACAGGGAAATGCTTAGAGGCGAGATTACGGGTTTTGAGGAGTTTTACGTTGACAAATACTGTGATTCGCCTTTGGCGTGTTATATAATAAGTACGCAGTTGATGTACGAGTTGGACTGTGCGGGTTTGAAGTTTTTGCTTGACAAAATTCCGCCGGAAAACCGTTCAAACCGTTATTATGAAAAGGCGGCTGAATATCTCAAAAAATTGGAAGTTCCGCCCGTTGACCCTTTGAAAGCGCAGTACGAAAACCTTTCGGCAGCCTTAAACAAGGATTTGCCGCTTAACCTCTTGATTGTAAAGGCTGCGGAAAACTTTTTGAACGAGCCGTATGTCGGCGGCACTTTGGAAGTGAACGACGAGGAAGATTTGGTCATAAATTTTGACAAATTCGACTGCGTAACCTTTCAGGAGATTGTCGCGGCTCTGGCTCTTGACAAAAAAAGCGCGACTCCGTCATACGAAAATTTTAGGGCAAAACTTCAAAACCTGCGTTACAGAGGCGGTGTAATCAGTGGATACACATCGCGTCTGCATTATTCGTCAGATTGGATTTATGATAACGTTAAACGTCATAATGTCAGGGATTTGACTTCGGATTTAGGCGGCGAAGAACTGACTAAAAAAATTGATTTTATGTCTTCGCACCCGCAATATTATTCTAACCTGTCAGATTCTCTGAGTCTGAAAGAGATTAAGGACATTGAAGACCGAATCAACGAAAATCACGTTTGTTATATTCCTAAAAACAAAATTAAGGAAATCAGCGCAAGGATTCCCGACGGCAGTCTGATTTTTATCACCACAGACAAAGAAGGTCTGGATTTTGCGCATGTTGGAATTTCGGTTAGGGAAGGCGGCGTTTTGAAGATGTATCACGCTTCTTCTGACGCGAAGAAAGTCGTCAAAACGCCGTCTGCTCTTTCCGATTATCTGCTCGGTATGAAACATTTTACCGGCATTGCGGTTTTGGAAGTTTTATAACAGTTCGTGGCTCAGGCAGTGCAGACTGCCTCTGCCCCAGATTATGTTGGAGGCTGAAACTCCTACAACGTCTCTGTCCGGAAAAACGCTTTTAATAGCCGTCAACGCTTTTGCATCGTTAACATCCTGATAGACAGGAACCAATACTGCTTTTTCCATTATTAAAAAGTTTGCGTAACTTGCCGGAAGACGGTTGCCTTTGTAATATACGGGGCGGGGGAGAGGTATCTCTACAACTCTCAGCGGACTGCCGTCTTCGATTTTTGCGTCTTTGAGGCGGCTGAGATTGTCCTGCATTGCAAAATAATTCACGTCGTTTTTGTCGGTTTCTTTGCAGACTACGACAGTGTTTCTGTTGACGAACCTGCAAAAATCGTCTACATGACCGTGAGTGTCGTCGCCGGCGATTCCGCAGCCGAGCCAAATCACGTTTGTTGCTCCGAAATATTCTTCAAAAACGTTTTCATAATCCTTTTTTGTAAAGCCGGCATTTCTTACCTGAATGTTGTTGTCCATAAGACATTCTTCCGTGCAAAGCATTGTACCAGAACCGTTTACGTCTATTGCGCCGCCTTCGAGAGTTATGCGTTTCCCGTTGTAATTGGGCTGCAAAACGTCTTTTTCCATAAATTGTGCGACAATTTGCGGTATTCTGTCATCTTCTTTGTAAGGCTTGTAGTTTGCCCAAGCATTGAAGTTGAAATCCAAATACACAGGCTTTTGCGTATCGTTGTCAATAACGGGAATCGGTCCTGAATCTCTCATCCAAACGCGGTATGCTGCATACTGTAAGTATTTGATATTGTCCATTTTAGCGCAGGAGTCGAGCAGAAGGTGGTATACAAGGCTTTTGTGTTTTTCGTCTTTGACAATCACCACGCAGGTCTCGTAAAACGAAATTCTCTTTATAAATTCTACAAACTCGTATTGCACCGCCGTAAGTTTCGGTGCAAAATCCTCTTTGTCGCTGTGCGGAAACATAATTAAAACCGCGTTGTGTTTTTCAAATTCAGCAGGTAAACGGTATTTCATATAAGTTGTGAATTATGAATTACGAATTAATTTTGTTGTTGACTTTTTGAGCCAAATCCATAAAGTATTTTGCCGTTAACGCATTGTCGTTCAAGACACTCGGAGCACCGCTGTCGCCGCTTTCGCAAATCGACTCTACAAGCGGAATCTGTTCCAGCAAATCAATGCCGTATTTTTCGGCGATTTTTTTGTTGCCGTCTTTTCCGAAGATAAAATACTTGTTTTCAGGAAGTTCCGCAGGCGTAAACCAAGCCATGTTTTCAACGATTCCGAGAATTGGCACGTCGATTTTGTCGTTTCTGAACATGTTGATGCCTTTTATGACATCGGCGATTGCCACTTGCTGCGGCGTTGAAACGATGATTGCGCCTTTGAGTTTAAGTGTCTGAACAACAGTCAGATGAATGTCGCTTGTTCCCGGAGGCAGGTCAAAAAGCAGATAGTCGAGTTCGCCCCAGTCGCCGTCGTTGATGATTTGGTTCAAAAAGTTTGAAGCCATAGGACCGCGCCAGATTGCGGGGTTTTCGGGGTCGATGAAAAAGCCCATTGAAAGGAGTTTGACACCGTATTTTTCAGCGGGTTGAATGTAATCTTTTTCACCTTCGCGCCTTGACATCGGGTGAAAATCCTCCAAGCCGAACATTTTGGGCATTGACGGTCCGAAAACATCGGCGTCAATCAGTCCGACAGAATATCCGAGTTTTGCGAGACCTATTGCGAGGTTTGCCGTAACGGTGGATTTTCCGACGCCGCCTTTTCCGGATGCAACGGCGATTATATTTTTCACTTTTTCGAGCGGAATGTTTTTGGGTTGGTTGGCATGAGCGGCTTCTGATTCCTCAACGTAAATTTCTACGGGGATTTTTGCGTCAATATCCGCTGCGATAACCTGATGAACGGCTTTTTTCAGCGAACTCAAAAGCGGCTTGGTTGAATGAGTGATTTTCAGGTGTACAGAGATACATTCTTCTGTAACTTCCACGTTTTCAACGAGTCCCGAAGATACTATATCTTTTTGGTTTTGAGGGTTGGTTATCAGTTTAAGAGCGTTGATAACGTCCTCTTTTGTGATTTTTTTCATTTCTAAACTTTAAAATACTTTTTGCAAAGAAAATAATTTTAGCGCATTTTTCCAAAAAAAACTTGTTAAAATAAAAAAATCTCGTTGGTACGTGTGATTGTAAGCGTGTAGTTAATCAAAAATTTTTTACGAACATACAGTTCGTAGTTAGAATATATCTTTGCAGCGTGAAAAGAAAAAAGTTTTGCAGACTTGTTCACAAATCCGCAAAGTTTTTTTAAATTTGCAAACAAATAAACACAACAATTATGAACACAAAACTCACAATAAAGAATTTTCGCGTATTCGACGAAGATGGCGTAACAGTTGACCTTAAACCGATTACCGTCCTCACCGGCTGCAACTCATCGGGCAAAAGTTCGGTGGTAAAGGCGGCGTTGATGCTGAATGATGTGTGGAGACAATTGAAACCAATTGCCAAGGGTGAACGTATCTGGCCTGGCATCGATTTCACAACCTATCCAAGTGTCTCGGCAGGCATTGATTTCGCAACCTATCCCAACAATCTTTTGGGAAGGTTCGACAAGGTATTGCACAATTCAAAAAACGGCAAAATCACGTTTGAATATACCGTGTATTCATATCTGATTTCCAAAGATGTGACCGTTTCGTTAGATTTTGTTGCAAGCAAATCAAGTAAGTTGAACGGCGCACATCTTGATAAATTCGAGGTCAAGACAGAAGATGGCATTATCTTTTGGATGGAACAAAACAAGGCGGAAGAGACCAGAAAGGCTGAGTTCGCTGAGGCAAACCAAATGCAGACTGTTCAGACAGTACTTCATTTGGATGATTATTGGGCAAATTATGACGAAAAAACTACAACTGATTCTGTTTCTGACAGTCGCAGAGTTAATGCTAAAACTACAACTGATTCTGTTTCTTACAGTCGCAGAGTTAATGCTAATCTTGTAAGAAATCAATTTGTCGAGTATGCTGTATTCAAGAACCTTGATTCTTCTTTTACAAGCAATTGGCATAGCTACGAATTCGCTGAATTTTCAGGATATTCAGAAGATAAGTACAAAAAAGAGAAAGAAAGATTGCAAAGTTTGTTGAAGGATAATGCGTCTCGTTATCATTTGGTACAGCAGAGATGGGAAGATATTTGCAAATCCAAGACGAATTCAATTTGCAATAAAGACGATGTGGACATAATCGAAAGGGTCAAACAGGACAATTCTCTGTTCTACATTCCCGTAATGGAAGAATTGGACAAAATTGGCAAGAACAATGTTGAAAATTTTGTCAATGAAAACGGCTTGGCTGACTTCATTCAATCATACATTGGTGAAAAAGATGTTGACACGGAGATTGTAAAAGGTTACATTAAAGATGTTATTGTTGATTTTCTGTCAAGCAATGAGGTTACTTTTTCTGAGTATTTCAAGCAACTTGAAACAGAATATTTCAATAATGTATTATTTGAAAAAGGTAGTGATGGGCTTAGCCTACTTGGATTCCTTGATTTTGGAAGGCTTACGCTTTTTAGTATTCCTACGGAAATGATTTGGAAACATAAACATAAATTTGAAAAAGCTTATTGCATTGTAATGTTTCTGAATCAAAAGTTACGTTCTGAGGAGAGCAAATTCTTCAAATGTGCTATTGATGGAATGTACGAGACCAAATGTTTCCGCCACAAATCGGCTGAGATGCTTGAAGATTTTCTCATTGCGCTTTTAACAGAATGTATGGTGCCGTCGTTTTCCGGTCCAATGACTTATGTTAGTTCAGCCCGTGCAACAATCAAACGTCTTTATCAACTTGACAAAAAGGACGATTTCACTGTATTGCTGAAAGCATATATGGAGTCCAACCACAAAGGCACGTTCATCAACAAATGGGTCAAGAAATTCGGAATTGGAGATTCTGTTTCTTTTGCAATGGACGAAGACGGTGTGGGAGCAAAAATTCGCATACACAAAACGCCCGACGATGAAACCGGTAGGCTTTTGGCTGATGAAGGCTACGGTATCACTCAACTTCTTTCAATTATGCTTCAAATTCAGATGACGAATAGTTATGGCGAAAACATTGTTACCATCGCCGTCGAAGAACCCGAAATTCACCTGCACCCGAAGTATCAGTCATTGTTGGCGGATATGTTTGTGGACGCATATCAGAAAGGTAAAATCCACTTCATCATCGAAACACACAGCGAGTACCTAATCCGCCGCTTGCAACTTCTTGTTGCGGGAGTCGAGACAGAAAAGAAACTTGATAAAAATGACGTTTCGATTGCGTACATCTACACCAAGGACGAAGCCGAAAAGGAAAATCAGCCGAGAGTGAAAAACATTGCAATTTGCGAGGACGGATATTTGGATGACACCTTTGGTAGCGGATTCTTCGACGAAGCAACCAAACTTTCACGGAAATTGATGTAAAAAAGGAGGCAAATATGGCGGAAAGGTATCGAAGAAACATCTATTGCGACAAGGAGTTTTTAGAATTGTGTTTTTTAAAAACCGAGGCTGATACAATATCAAGCTCGGAATTTGAGGAATACAATTTGTGGCGCTGTCTCAAAGCAATGATTTTGAGTGCGGATATAAAATTGCATTTAAACATTAACAAAAGTTATCTTTTTGAAATTGAGGACAAAAGGCCGTCAGAACGGTCATTTTTGGAGAAAAAACTATTTGAATTGTCAATCAAACAAAAAAACAACGAAATTCATATGCACTTATCAGATTTCGTTGTAAAGGATAATTTTTTCGAACCGCCTGAGAATGAAAAACTTACTGCATTCTACTTCTCTTGTCAAAGTAGAGATGTTTGTAAACAAATAATGTCAAAATATGGAGTGTTAGCCATCTGTCCCGAAAATATCAATGATTTCAAAGATATTTTGAACGACAGCGGTACGGCTATTGACAAAAACGATGAAGAAATCAAAAGTTGGAAAGATGTTCTAAAATTCTGTCCGTGCAATGCCATTGCATTGGTTGATAATTATGTATTGACTGACAAAAAGGTTTTGGAGGAAAATTTGACAGATATATTTGATACGCTTTTACCTCAAAAATTAAATACTGATGTACCGTTTCAAATATCAATCTTCTCCACACTGAAAGATGGTTGCGATAGTCAAAAATTGTTGACCGACATTGCGATAAAGATTGAGGAACTGCGCCCCGAATTACGGTTCAAACTTTCAATTATCAAAATTTCGAAAGACAAATTTCACGACAGAACACTTGTAACCAATAATTTTTATGTAAGCTGTGGAGGAGGATTTGATTTATTTAAAAATCATAAATCCACCAAAATGACAACAGTAAATATTGTTTATCCATTTCTTAACAACTCGATTCTTTGGACACCTATTGCCTATTCAAATTTTATAAAAGAGGTTTCATCTGTTTTCAACAGGGCTACCGAGTTTAAAAACGAATATACGATAGGCTTTTATAGGGGAAGCAAAGAAAACAGACTGATGATACAATAAACTAAAAATAACTAACTATGGAAGCATTTACTTTTGAATTATTACCGGCACAGCAATCTGCATTTGAAAGGATAAAAGCATTTTTGGAAAGCGACAACGATGTTTTTATCCTCAAAGGATATGCAGGTACAGGTAAGACAACTCTCATAAAATATATTGCCGACTATTTGCAGGATGAGAAATATTATGAAATTCTTGCTCCCACAGGAAGGGCAGCAAAAATATTAAGAAATAAGGTCAAATCGGGCAGAACGATACACTCTCATATTTATAGTGGCGACTTGATTTGCAAAGAAAAATATAATGAGGACAAATCAAAGAAAAACTTCACCTTTGTCTTTCCAGTCAAGGCCGAAGCAACAACATTGAAAACCATAATTATAGATGAAAGTTCAATGGTATCCGATACAGAAATGGAAACTGAATTTTTCAAATTTGGTTCGGGCAAATTATTAACCGACATACTTGAATATAAGAAAAACTGTGGTATCAAGAAACTAATTTTTATTGGTGATCCCGCTCAGTTACCGCCTGTCGGCGATAGTTGTTCACACGCTTTGGACGTAAACTATTTCATATCGAAGGGCTATAAAACAGATGGGTACGAACTCACAGAGGTCGTGCGACAACATTCTGAAAGTAAAATACTATCGGAGTCGGTAAAAATGAGGGCGTTACTCAAACAACCTAAAAACACTCGACACTCATTTACACTTGAAACCGATGGAGATGAAATAGTTTCTGTAAAACCATCGGAAATAATAAAGCAATACACCGATTTGTTTCCTGTGCCTGATGTGAACAACAGCATTATGATTTGTTTTTCAAACAAAAGGGCTTTCGAATTGAATATCGCCGCAAGAGAAGTTTACTACCCTGACCAAACGACAGTGCAACCCGGGGATATACTTCTTGTCAACTCTAACAACCACAAAACGGGTTTGCTGAATGGCGAAATGGTAAAAGTGTTGGAAGTATATGGTATTGAAGAACGTAAAAATATCCCCGTCACTATCGAAAAAGAAAAGCGCCATATCAGTTTGAAATTCCGCAACGTAAAACTGTGTTATGTAGACGACGAAGGACCTCGTGAAATTGACTGCAAAATAATAGAGGATTTGCTATATTCCGAAAACAGAGAGTTGTCAAAATGGCAAATGAGAGCCCTGTACATTGATTTTTGTATGCGGAATAACAAATTGAAGGATGGGACACGCGAATTTAAAGACACTTTGAAGGTCGACGAATTATTTAATGCCTTAAAAGTGAAATTTGGATACGCAGTTACTTGCCATAAATCGCAAGGTGGCGAATGGAATTCTGTTTTTGTAGATTATTCCGACCGTTGGGGGCTTAGCGATGATGTTCTCAGATGGTGCTATACGGCAACAACAAGGGCAAAAAACAGGTTGTACGCAATTAACGCCCCGAGAATCACAGCGGTAAGCAAACTTACGTTTTCAGAGCCAAGCAAAATAGGAAAAGCACCAAAAGATTTTTGGGTGCAAGATGACCAGATTTCCACTCCGTTTCATTCTGTTGATACCAATATTTCAGTAAAACTAAAATATTTAGGTGTAGCACAAGCATTGGAAGATTCACCATTCAAAATATTAGACGTTAAGTCGTTCAATTACTTGGAAAAATATGAGTTTGCAACAGAAAATGGCGAAAAAATCAACATAGACGCCTACTATGACGGCAGTGGCTTTTTCAAAATCTTACCAGTCAACTCTGATAATGAGAACAAAAACCGATTGTGTGCAACCATCAACAAGGCAATGGCGCAACCATCAGTAATAAACTATATTCCATCAGATGAAATGATGAACGAATTATGGCAAAGAATGGTTACTGTGTCGGAAGAATTGGGTATTAAAATTGTTAATGTTGTGGAAGAAAAAGACAAATTTTACGTAAATTATTACTTGATAACCGATGCAAGGTTTGCGATAATTCAGTTTTACTTTAAGGCGGGACATTTTTCGACGGCTATTCCCAAATCAGAATTGGGAAAAGATGACGAAAAACTAAAACAATTGATAAAGCATTTTGAGAATGTCATTTAGAGAAGTAAATAATCTGCGGAAAAACGGCGACTTAGAAACCGCTTTGAAAATGGCCAACGATGACTTGACAAACGAGCGGTCGGAGTGGTCGTTTAGCGCATTGTTTTGGGTGTTGAGAGATTTATGCAAAAACAACTTAGAACATAACACTCAAAATGATGCCTACTCTTATTTCCAACAGATGGAAGATATTTTATCCCGAATGGATGATGACGAGGGCTTTGCTAAAAGAGCCGTAGAGTCTTTGCGTAAAAATTTTACCGAATATGGCGACCAAATATCGCAGTTAACTTCGTGGTCTAAAAGCGGCAAGGAAGAAGAGGCATACAATGGCTTTGTGGAACTAAATGCCCAAAATCCTATTTCTGCAAATCTTCACGAAGATTGTGGATGGATAATATTCCGTTACTTGAAAAAAAAGTGTGCTGAGATTGGTTCATTAGCGTCACGTAAGGCATTATTTAATTACTTGCAACTCAATAATAAACGTCCATCCTTATTACATTCGCAAATGTTGAATGTAGCAATGACTGTGAGCGAACATTACTCCGACTTTAAATTTTTACCTTTTCTTGAACTATGGGGCGTTGATAAATTTACAGATGACGATTACTATCCGTCAATCTTTGAGGGGAAAAATATAGACCCTCTTATCGAACGCATAATTAGACGTTGTTTTAATTTGGGTTATACATTGAGCGAGATTACAAACGCCTTTGGTAATAATTGCGACATTGCTATACGTATTTACGCAAAAAATGTATTTTTTGAACTTTCTAAGTATTACAAAGAAAACAATAATGCAGCATTTTTTGCGCAAGCCGACGAGTATTTCAACGCTATAAATGGAATTGATGTCAAATCAGAATTCCATTCAAAGATTCTTTCATTGTATTTGTACAAATTGCCGGAGGAAAGAAATAACGATGTGATTGGGGTACTTGCAAAGTGGGGAATGCAGAATTTTGCACAAGAAGATTGGGTACGAGAAAAGGACAAAAATGATGACAGCAAAGAATATCCTTCTTTGGTTGAAAAGGTTGTCAAACGTTACTTCACCGCCTTAAAAGATATTGGACTAAATACGACAAATGCAAATTTCATTTCATTATACAAACAAGTAGTAAACAAGTTTAAAGACGAACAGACAGAACGAAATTTGGCTCAGATTTATGCAGCAACAAAACAAAAAGAAGAAGCATTGTCTATTTATCGAAAATTACTGTTGAGTCTGAACCGCTTTTATGTTTGGAAAGAACTTGCAGACGTTACAGACGATTTGAATTTGAAAATATCTGCGCTTTGCAAAGCCATTTTGTCAGAACCCAAAGACGAGTTTTTGGGTGAAGTACATTTGTCGTTGGCGAAATTGATGATTGACCAAAAATTATATCAGGAAGCCAAGCGGGAACTCTTAACATATAAAGAAACTTACGAAAAAAACGGTTGGAAATTGAAATATGATTATAGCCTACTTTGTGAACAACTTGCAGAAGGAATAAATACGACCAAGGACAATAAGGAGTTTTACAACTCGCATCTTGATGTGGCGGAAGAGTTTGTATACTCTGACATTCAGTGGGTAACAATGTTTATTTCCCAACTTTACACACAAAAGAACGATGATGGTAAAGAAATAAAGAAGGCAAAACTTGTGTCCGTCAAAGGTGATGAAATGTCCATCAAACAAAATCAATTGCAGCCGTCTGACAGTCGTTTCTTGGGTTCGTGTTTCGATGTGAAAATATATCAAGACAGGATTGTTTTGATAAAGAAATCCCAAACAAAAATTGAAGATATAATTAACGCCGTTGTTGGTTATGTTGATTATTACAACAAAGAAAAAAACGTCTATCACATCATAGGCAACGAAAAGAAACAATATTTGCTGACGACAAAGATTAATTTGTCAGAAGGTGATTTTTGTCGTTTCTACCCTATTCCACAAAAAGAAGAAAAACATTCGTTTTTATCTTTTGATATTCTTCGAGGTCGAAAAACAACGGATAATAAAACGACAAATCGTCCACCGACAGCAATATATGCTGGTGTGGTGGATAAGGAACAAGCAGTTTCGGAATTACCTGAAAAGTTTGCTGTGATAGATCATATCAATGAGGAAAAGAAAATATATCATTGTATATCATCTGATGGACTTGGAATTATAATCCCATTCAACCAAATGCCATTCAATGTTGTTGTCAAAAACTTTATAAAAATTCGTTTTGTAGATAAGTTGAAGAAAGATTCGTCAAAAGAAATCGTCAGGATTGTAGTAAAAATAGATAACGCCAATTCTGACGAGGCAATACAAAAATTTCCGCACAAAGGTGCGGTTGTTGACGGCGTTAACAAGGCAAAACAGTTGTTCCACTGTGTGTTCGGTACAAATAAGGATATCATTGTAAAATTCAGCGATACAGATTTACGTCCATCTGTGGGCGACTATGTGTCGATACGCTATGCTTTTCAGAAGGATCCTGACAAAACATATAGGAAAATGCTTGACATATCAATGCTACAAGATTGCAACAGAACATTAACAAAAACTGTAACGGGTAGAATAAGAATCAGTTCTAATTCAAGAGGTCGTGATTTTGGTTTTGTTGACGATTATTATGTCGGGGAGCAGTTCCTTTTCGATGTTGAGGATAATGACAAGGTTACAATTGAACTTGTATATGATGGCACAAAATGGCGTACCTATAAATTAGAAAAAGTAGATTAAATAATTATGCTAACCCTCACCTCCATATTATCCATCCCTGAATCCTCGTACTTAGAAGGCAAGAGTGCGAAGGGCGGATTTCCTGATTCGTTTTGGGAGAGTTATTCGGCGTTTGCAAATATCCGTTTTGGCGAGCGTGCAGGTAGCGGTCTCAACGGCATTGTATATGTTTGGAAAAAGGTTTATCACACCGAACCCGAAATTTTTGTAAAGGAAGAGTACGACCGCACATTTCTGAAACTTCCAACCTTGGGTAAAGAACCCGACGTAGAAGCAATGGCAGAGTTTTACCCCGACGAAGAGGAAACTAGCGATAAACAAGCGACAAATATCGACACTGTTGATAAAACGAGCGATAATAAACTAACCAACACTAAATCAGATATAAATATCGACAGTGTTGATAAACAAAAAAAAAATATCGACAGTGTTGATAACCTGAACAACAAACAATCATCGATATTACAATATATGTCAACACACCCAAATGCAACAGCCAAAGAATTGTGTCGAATGCTTGGAGTAGGGATTACAAGATTAAAACAACTTTTAATCCCAATGGTAAATTCTGGACTAATCTTGACCAAAGGAGCCAACAAAAACCGCACGTACAGTTTAAATATCGACACTGTTGATAAATGTCATGGTAAATGACCCTGTAAATGTAAAAGACCCGATAAATGAATTATTAATTGCTACCCCCTATGCCCACCAACAAGAACGCGCTTGCCCGTATCGCAATCCTCGACGAACTTCTATCGGACCGTCATCATTATTACAATCTTGACGACCTGACGGAGCGTTGCAATCAACGGCTTCAACAAATAGATGTCGCGCCGGTAACGGATAGGTGCATACAAAAGGACATCAACTTTATAGAATACGACGGATTTCACGCTGAAATTGAGCGCGTTACAATCGATGGAAAACATTGCATCAGATACGCCGACCCGTCGTTTTCTATCTTTACCAAAAAACTCTCCGACGATGAGAAAAACCTTTTGCGGGAGATTCTCAGCACTATCGGGCAGTTTGAGGGTTTGGATGATTTTGAGTGGATTGACGACCTCAAACAACGTCTCGACGTGGAGGAACGCCCAAAAATAATTTCGTTTAGTAACAATCCTTTTTTGAAAAATAGCAACCTTTTAGGATTGATTTTTAATTACATATCACACAAAAACGTTGTTAGGGTTTGCTATTCGGCGTTTGTGAAGGCGAAAGCAGGCATTGAGTTTCACCCATACCTTTTGAAACAATACAACGACCGTTGGTATCTCATCGGCGCGGCAGACAGCGACGGCAAAATCCTAAACCTCGCATTAGACCGCATTACAAACATCGAACCCATTGCAAATAAGGAGTTTGTAGAGCCTGACGAGGATTTCGCGGAACGATTCGACGATATTGTGGGCGTTACACTTATTGATGATAAACCATTGGAACACATTGTGTTTTGGGTTTCGGACGTTTCAAAAGATTACGTGGAATCCAAACCCATTCACGGTTCGCAAAAGACGATTTCCAATGATGAGGATTTGCGCCGTAAATATCCTAAACTCGTTGGTGGAAGGTTTTTCTCCATTGATTGTATTCCTAACTACGAATTAATCAGAGAGTTGACATCGTTTGGCAGGGAGTTGTTGGTATTAAAGCCGAAAGAAGTTCAAGACGCTGTCATAGAACGAATTACCACAATGATGTCAATGTATGAAAATATCAAGTAATCTTTACACCACCACCTTCATAATCCTCTCCACTGCGCTCTCACCCTTATCCAATGCCGAAAGAATGTCAAAAACCTTGTCGCTCCATCCGCCAATGAGATAAACGCCTGAATCTGTAATTTTTAGTGGCGACTGACCATAGCCGACGAGGTCAAAA
>JAEEGL012378118.1_pt1 | contig 17429 bp, 13 predicted proteins | sample 9134231 | NCBI WGS metagenome assembly JAEEGL01 (sample SAMN16246548, study PRJNA631951) | gut metagenome | biome: gut microbiome; feature: rumen; material: fiber-attached | host: Bos | place: Iran: Karaj | collected 2018-10
GATTTCATCGACGCCTATATCCACGCTACCAAGGTATTGATTGAGCAAAAAGGTTCCCACGTGGACCTCAGCGTCAAGTATCGTCAGTCTGATGGCCAGGAATTGACACCTTACCAGCAGGCCCGCCGTTATGCAGCCGGGCTCCCGCATACAATGAACCCGCGCTGGATTGTCGCCTGCAACTTTACCACCTTCGAAGTTCACGACATGGAGCGCCCCAACGATGCTCCGGAGATTATCCGCTTGGCGGATCTCGAGAAAGAGTACCACAGGCTCTCGTTCCTGGTCGATGACACAAATGTCCATCTGAAGAAAGAACTTGAGGTTTCCATCCAGGCCGGCGAAATCGTCGGTGTGCTCTACGACAAAATCCTGGCACAATACAAAGACCCGACAAACCCGGAGTCACAAAAAGCGCTCAACAAACTGTGTGTCAGATTGGTATTCTGCCTCTACGCCGAGGATGCCGGTATCTTCGGGAGCAAGAATATGTTCCATGACTATATGGCGCAGTTCAGTGCAAGCGAATTCCGAGAAAAACTGATCAAACTGTTCCGGATGCTGGACACCAAAGTCGAGGACAGAGACCCGTATGAGGACGAGCAGTTGCTTGCTTTCCCGTTTGTGAATGGCGGTATGTTCGCTGGGGACATCGAGATTCCGCGCATCAACGAGGAGATCCGGGAACTCATCCTGCAGCGTGCCAGCGATGATTTCGACTGGAGCCAGATCAGCCCGACCATCTTCGGCGCAGTATTCGAGTCTACATTGAACCCCGAGACACGCCGCGCAGGAGGGATGCATTACACGTCTATTGAGAACATCCACAAGGTCATTGACCCTCTGTTCCTGAACGACCTCAAAGCAGAGCTGGCCGACATTAAGGCGACGTCTGTAGCCAAGACCAAGAAAGACCGGGCATACGCATTCCAGGATAAGTTGGCCGGCCTAAAGTTCTTCGACCCGGCTTGCGGCTCCGGCAACTTCCTCACGGAATCCTATACGTCGATCAGGCGGCTGGAAAATGAAGCGCTGCGCATCATCTATGGCGGCGACCGTGTCATCGGCGAGATGGCCGACCCGATTAAGGTGTCCATCAATCAGTTCTACGGAATCGAAATTAACGATTTTGCTTGTTCAGTGGCACAGACTGCACTCTGGATTGCGGAGTCACAGATGATGGCTGCTACTGATGAGATTGTTGGTTTCACTCTTGATCCGCTGCCGCTGAAGACTTACACCAATATCCATGAGGGTAATGCTCTCCGGATGGATTGGAATGAAGTCGTCGCACCAGAAGAGCTGGACTACATTATGGGTAATCCGCCATTCATCGGTTATTCTCTCCAATCTGAAAGCCAGAAAGAGGATATGCTAACTATTCTGGTTGACGAAAAGGGCAAACCATATAAGACGGCTGGAAAGGTTGATTATGTGGCTGCTTGGTATTTCAAATCCGCGGCAATGATGATGGAGAATCCTCGTATCAGAGCGGCTTTGGTGTCCACGAATAGCATTACCCAGGGAGACCAGGTAGCAGCAATCTGGCGACCTCTTATGACGAGGTTCAATCTCCATATAGATTTTGCATGGCGTACCTTCATCTGGGATAGTGAGGCCTCGTTGAAAGCTCACGTACATTGCGTAATCATCGGATTCTCCATCGGCTCTACGACTTCGCCCAAGCGTATTTTTGACAAAAACGGCACTGCTACAGTAGCGAATAATATCAACGGCTATCTTATTGATGCGGATAATGCTTTCATCGACAGCATAAATGACCCGCTCTGCGATGTCCCTTCGATGATTGTTGGCAACCGTCCTGCCGATGGTGGTAATCTCATCATTGAGGACGAAGACTATGAGGCCTTCATCAAAACGGAGCCTGCGGCAGAGAAGTACATCAAGAGGCTGATGGGCAGCGTTGAGTTCATTAACAACAAGAAACGCTGGTGTCTATGGCTTGTCGGTGTTTCGCCGGCAGAATTGAAGAGTATGCCGAGAGTCCTAGAACGTGTAGTAGCTTGTCGCGAAGATAGGTTGGCGGCTCCAGATGCCGGTCGCAGAAAATTGGCGGATAGAGCAACTCAATTCAGGGAGACAAATAATCCTGAGCACGCCATTGTGATTCCTGAGGTATCGTCAGCTCGACGCGAATATATCCCAGTCAGTTTTATTGGGAATGATATCATTTGCACCAATAAATTGCAACTCATTCCAGACGCACGACTATACCATTTCGGCGTACTCATTTCGTCTGTACACATGAGCTGGACTCGAGCTGTTTGCGGACGTCTTAAGAGTGACTACGACTACTCAAAGAAAGTGGTTTACAATAATTTCCCGTGGCCGAATCTCCCGGATGCTCAAAAGGCAAAGATTGAGCAGACGGCCCAGGCGATACTGGACGCACGGGCATTATATCCGGATAGCTCTCTCGCAGACCTATATGATCCAGACTTGATGCCTTACGAACTTCGCAAGGCCCACCGTGCCAACGACGCCGCCGTCCTGGAGGCCTACGGCTTCCCCAAAGACGCCACCGAGTCCGACATCGTCGCCCGTCTCTTCAAGATGTACCAGAAATTGACCGCCGGAAAATAAATTCATACCTTTGCAATTGACAATTATTCGCCGCTATTATGGATGAAGTAACAACATACTCAGGATATAATCAACTGATAGATAGCATCGGCACCATCTTGAAAGAAGCCCGTTCAAGAATCGCCACCGCTGTCAATACCACCTTGGTTCAGACCTACTGGAACATTGGCCGGTATATCGTTGAATTCGAGCAGAACGGTTCCGAGAGGGCCGAATACGGCAGCAACCTTCTGGGTCGTCTCTCGGCAGACCTTTCGCATCAGTACGGGAAAGGATTCAGCAGAAGTAACATCCTTTATATGAGGAAGTTCTACATCTGTTTCCCAAATAGTGAGACAGTGTCTCACGTTTTGAGTTGGAGCCATTACTTCGAGATTCTCAAATCCGACGACCCGCTGGAAATCAGCTTCTACGCCAAGGCCTGCGAATCGCAGCGCTGGAGTGTCCGGGAACTGAAGCGCCAGAAGCAGACCGCGCTATTCCAGCGTTTTGCCCTGTCCAAAGACAAAGACGGCCATTGCCAGGAACCTGACAAGCTGATAGTACCCATACGGCATAGAGAACAGGCATAGGATAAGCGCGATGGCCATTCCTATGTACAACCCTATCTGGAGTTTCTTCCTGTCGCTCGTGTTCATCGTATTTTCCAGAAATTCAGATCCACGTTCTCTTCGACAGTCTCTTCCAAGGAATCATCCAACGCCGGGAAGAAGTCAAGACCGCAAATCTTCTCCAAATCGTTAATGCTCAAATAACTATCAGGGAGCCGTTGAGTGTCTGAATTGTTGAACATCACGAATCCAATCCCATGATATGCATCATCAGAGTACACGAGGATGGCTTTGAAGAAAGCGTCTGGGACAACGACTCCGTGGGTGCCTATCTTGCCGCTCTGGTTCTGGCCGATAATCGGACCGGTGACGACATAGACATTGCCAAATTGCCTTGCCCACGACCTGACCTTGTTCTCCAGCACGTTCCAGCTGCCATTGTTCAGGTTCTCATCCTGAGGGCAGCAGTTCGTGTAGTAGAAAGTGTCCCACATCGCTCCGTCATCCCACTTGAAATCACCGGCAGGGGCCATATGCCCGCGTGACCATCCGGTTCCGCGATAATCGTAGTTATCGGCTTGAGCCACTTTGGCTTTTTCGTCAGGCCGGAAATTCTTTCCGCTGCGGCCAATGGTACCGTTGGCTTCCTCTGCTGTCAGTTCATAAGCGACCCAGGCGGGAATGCGTGCCTCCTCATCATACTTGACAGTATAGCCATTGTATTCAATGATGCAATCTTTGTCATAGTGCAAAGGCAGCTCCATTCGGACCTCACTACTATCGCTGGGGTATATAATACACCCCTGCAGAAATAATAATACTGCAAAGAAGAGATGATTCATAAATGAGAATAACCTATTTTGCATCACTTGGCCTTCTTCCCGTCATCAAGACGTATGTTTCCTATAACAGGAACGATATGGATTAAAAAACGCTGGTTATTCTCTTCAACTACGCTATCTCTTGGAACGCCTTCTTCGCCACTTCCGCTAATAACTAATTCGCATTTATTCATATTTGAGAAATCAATACCTGCTTCTTCTTTCCAATACTGATGCAGGTGAAGAGCACGCAGATAGCTCAAGGTATTATTATTTTTCCATGGGCCATCATTAAATGGTATCCTTGAAGCTTGTCCTTCAATAACAACCAGATACTTAATATCTTGTTTAGTTGAGTCGGCTTCCTGTAATTTGTGTATAGTTGACTCGATAACACGACCGGCCTCAATAATCCGAGCACGTAATGTATCAGCTTCAGACCTATTGTATTTATCCGCTTCAAGCCTGTGAATATCAAACTCCTTCGGCTGATATTTGACTTGAATTTTAAAGATATGCTTTACGTACTCCTTATTGAATTCAAAGTAAGATGAGTCGATTTTCTCGACCATATCGTATATGGCCTTGATTTCCTCATATTTATTCGCAAGTTTTCTCAACTCGGCTTCTTGTACTCGAAACCGGCTATAGGATACGGCAAAAAGCACCACCATGATTGCAAACAGGGTGGTGACAATGTCCACGTAGCTGGGCCAGAAGGACTCCTTGTTGCCGTTCTTCCGCATCTTGCAGATTACTTACGTCTGAACGGCCAGATACCGCGTTTCTTGGGCCTTTCTCCGTCTCCGGAGCCGCCGCTGGATGAAGAACCGGTCCGCTGGACTACGATAGGACGGCGGGCCAGGTCATCAATCTTGGCATTACCTTCCCGGACAGCTCGGGAAACGTCAGCAATGGCAGACTTGTCAGCAATGGCTGTCTTGATTTCACCGAGGCCACTTTCAAGAGCCTGGAGACGATCAAGGTTAGACAATTTCCTATTGGCGTCCTCGACATCCAGCGTCTTATTAAGGGCATTGATGAACTCTTCCAGTTTCTGCTCAACACCACTCTTGCAGTCCCTAACGATGGTATCGTAGGCGGTCTTGAAGTCCTGCATTGCCTTCTCAATATCGTCTCTATTCTGGGAAACGGCACGGCGGAATGCGTCGGAAAGATCATTGACCGCTTTAGTCTGCTCCTTGTAAATCTTGTCAAGTTCTTCGACCTGTGTATCCTGATACCGGTAAACCAGGCTGTGCTTTGTCTTAAGAGCGTTCAGTTGCTCCTCGATGGCGTTTATCTGCGTATTTCCAAGGAGCTGGGTCTGTGCAATGTTAACGCCAAGGGCATTGATACTCTGCTCAAATGTAGTAACACGATCGAGAATGGAGTTGACCTGCTGCAGAAGCCTTGTGGGAATCTCCAGAGACTTGTTATAAGTTTCTTGTTTTTCAGCAAGCGTATTGGTGGATGCGATGATTCTTTCCTTGGCCTCTTCCAGTTTCTGGATGGATGTGGTCACAGAATCAAAACTGTTGGCGGCGGTAACGAATTTGTCGAGAGTAGTGACCATATCTCTCTGACGTAGGGTTGTTAAGAGTTGATCCTGCTTCTGGATGTTCTCGTTGATGAGCGTCATATTGCTTCCCATCTCGGCGACAGCCTTGGTAAGAACTTCCGCATTCTCGGCAAACGTCCCCTTGAACATATCTGTACAGTCACGGAAGGCAGCCTTGAATTCTTCTATGACAGCACGGAATGACGGCTCGAAGTTGCTGATAGTACTTCTCAGTCTATTGAGAGAGGAAGATACATTCGTTCCCAAGGTTGGGATTACCGACATCTGGAGGAACTCAAAGAATTCATCCTTCTGTGCATCAACTTTTTTCTGAACATTGCTCGCATGGATATTACTGATGGTCATCAAAACAAGACCCACCAATGACGTCACCATTGAAACAATGATGCCGCCAATAAGTTCCTTGACCATCTGGTCCGTAATACCTCCGCCACCTTGACCCAAGCCTGCATTGAAGCATTTCAAACCGATGTAAACACCGAAGAACGTCCCCATAAGACCAAGATAAGTCGGAAAAGAAATCTTGGACATTGCAAATTCATACAGGGATTCAATGCGGCGTTCCGTTTTATCCTTGATGACAGCATATTCTACTGCGCCGCTTGTCTTAGTGATGTAGTCATTAATCTCCTTGACAAGTTCTTGGGCATTTTTGGAATCTTCTGGTTCGGCTATTAAAGTCAAATGCTCCTCATCGCCGTTTGTTTCCCATTTTTTGGATGGGAAAAAGCGACTTAATTCATTCAGCTTTATCTGAGTACTAAAGAAGAACCAAAGCTGGATTGCTGCAAAAGCAGCGACCGTAATCCAAGGATATGTGTCGAGAAACTGGAAAAAATTCATAGTTTATCGCTTATAAAGGCCTGTCAGTTTCAATATAGCCTCTACAACCGGCAGGAAGAACAGAGTATCGTTGAACGGTTCCTGGAGCATGTATTTGTCCAGAATCTCGGTCTGAAATTTAGAAATCAGCGCATCCTTGACAACAGAGTCCACGACATCCTTCATCTTGGCAGAATCAACCTGCTCGATGACGGACTGCTGGATGAGAGCATCCAAAACTTCCTTATAGATTCTGTTCATCGCTGCAATCTCAGAACTGAGCTTGTCTTTCATACCAGACGTGTATGCTGCATTGACTGCCTCGACGTCTTTGTACTCCTTGTTCTCGCCATCGCCAAGGTACACGACTGGCTTCGGCTCAGCAGCTCCGATACGATGATAAAGACCGCCGTAGCAGGTGCTTTCCTTGCGCTCGTCCGGAAGAACCAGTTCGATGTCGGAAATGGGTTTGTTGTAAACCTTGGATACTACCAACTCCGTAATCTGCTTCAAGAACGCAACGGTATCAGTGATGTAGTTGTCAATATACTTACTACCGTTTCCGCTGAAGATGATGGTTCTTGGATAAGGAAGCTCGCTCGCTTTGAACATGGAGGCCATGTAATACACAAGAGCTGTGTAGTGATACACGAATGTCGAGATATGGTCTTTTCTCAGTCTCTTGGAAATCTCGGTCTCCCGATCATTGCTGATCCAGAGATTTATGATGTCGCGTGTCGAAGTATTGTTCGACTTGAGCATCGACTCATACAGCTCTTTCAGTTCAGGGGTCTCAAAGTTGATCTTGTCTTTGTAGTGGTTGAAGATACCATTGTCCCTGGCGTTTACGAACTGGTTATAACCATTCTCCCAAAGCACATCGCAACCAAAGTGAACGGAGTTAGCAATCTTGGCTTCTCCCTTCGCGTAGTACACAATATCGGTCGAGCCACCTCCGATGTCCATTACAGCAACTGATTCTACATTCTGGAATGCAGCCTTGGTGGCGAAGTAGTAGTACGGTGCCTCGGATTCGGTATAGCACTTCAACTGCTGTTCGGCTGAATCAAGATTCAGGATATTGGAAGCCTCTTCCTTCCAAATCTTCTCAAAGCTCCTGCGGATGCTTTCCTTGAAGCTGAGAGGACGGAACCAAATGACCTCCGTTCCGGAAATGACGCCATTCTCCTGGAGAATGTCAGCCTTGATGAGGAGCAGTATTTCACGGATGAAGACACGGAGGTTCTTCTCGTCCTCGGCCCACTTGATGTTGGTGATGACGGTCTGGTTGCCAGCACCACGGAACTTCTCATAGAAGAAGGCGATATTACTGTTGTCAAACAGCACGGGCTTTCTGGTATCATCACCGGTGACGCACAGTGCTGTGCGAATCGGGAACCGATATGTCTTATCGTCGATAAGCGCAGGGACGAATTCAGTCTTCACAAGAGTCTTGAAGGCTTCCGGAATTTTTCCTTCGATTCTGGAAATCAGGCCTTTCTGGACGGATTCCTCTTTTGCGTGGAGATAGTTGACAACCTGCTGGTCCATCTTCAGCTGCTGCGGCTCTGTCATCCGTCCGCTCTCCCTGCGAGAAATATACGTATTCGACGTTCCAAGGTCGATGGCGTATGAGAATTTCTTCTCAGACGGTTCTGATTTGTCCCATTTGGGAATGATGGCGAACGGATAAGCCTTTCCTTCCAGGTACAGTTCAGCGCAAATGGCGTCGAAAGGCGTATTGAACACCTCGTAATACTTGGTGCCGCAGTCGTTGTCACTATCCTGCTGGGAGCGGATGAACGGCGCTTTTACGCCGTTTTCAAACGTATTGTCAGTTGCTTCTTCAACGTGGATATACTTTCCGGCGTTGTTGGTTGCATAGAAGTCCAGGGCAAGATTGGTCACAGAGAAGGTCTTGTTCTCGTTCTGGTCCGTGGCGGCCACAAGAATCTTGAAGTAGTTGTTCTCCTCGGCTTTAAACGAAAGGACATTCGGGAAGAGAGCAATATCAAAATTGATTTTGGCAAGAGACAGGTCGAGAACAGTGCCTTTCCCAGCGCTCGGGTTTTTATCAGTCGTATAGTAGCGCTCGTGCTTCTTTCCATTGCACTCCAGCATAACGTTGACATCTCCGTAAGATTTCTTGGTGCCGGTTATCTTGAGGTCGCCGGCCTTAAGATGCTCAAGGCCTTCTTTGGTTAACGGAAGGAGATAATCATAATCTCTGTCTGCACTATCCGGAGTGAAGATGAGCGTCACGAACTTATCGGAATCAATCTTATAAGGCAGACGGATGATGGCATCAGTGAGATAATTGATGACATCTGTGGCCTTGCTACAGTAGATGGAAATACCGTTTACCTCCAGCGGAGAGTTGTCCACGGAATAAACCGGCTCCAGGTCATCATCCGACCAGCGGTTTGTAATTTGGCGGTCTGCGGAGAAAGCCTGGATATAGTTCCTCATCTCCGTGAAACGGGCATCAATAGTAGCGCCGCCGGAGAAGAGTTTGTTGTACATGTAATTCTTGAAATCCTCGCTTCTGTTCTCAAAGAGAAGAATATCCTTGAAATACTTGCCTCCCTCTTTTCTGTCAAGAGGAGTGATGTTAAGCGCCTGATAGATTGCGCCGATGAAATCTTCTTCTTTCCTTCCTGCACGGGTCACGGTCTTAAGGTCGAGATCCGGAGGCGTGATGAAGCCGGTCATCGGGGAGCTTGTTGCCAAGAGGCATTCTTTGCCCTTGTCTTCCAGAATGATGAAGAACAATTTCTTGGAAGCCTCTCCAAGATCTTCCTTAAAATAACTCTCAACGACATTGCCCAGAATAGGGACGTCATTCTTGAGAACCTTCATCTGGTCAGCGTAGTTCCACTCCTTAATTACGATACGGCGGTCCTGACTCTTCCAGCGGTTCTCGTGATATTTCAGATTATAAAGCAGTTCGAATACGTCAAGCGTATTGGACACAAGATGTTCGTAGGCTTTTCCGGCAGGTTTGTTCTCGGGGTCAAGTTTCTGCTCCAACACGCGGCGGAAAGCCTCCTTGAACACGAAGAAACGGGCGAAAGGAGTCGGCAGTGCATTCAGAGCACCGCAATTGTCGGTGCGCTGCTCGCCGATTTTACCCAAATCTGCAGCGGTTATACGTCCCTGCTCGGCCGACCACTCAAAGTTATTGGTAATGCCTCTCTGTATGATATTGATATCTATGCTACTCATAATTCAACTACAGATTTTTGGTGTAAACATTGATGGCGCTGTAAGCAAATTCCAGGAAGTAACGGAAGATATTGTCGTGCTTCTCTCCGTTACCCTTATTGCTGGCCTTTATCATTTCAAGCAGGTAATAGGATTCATCCTTGCCCTTGAGGGTGTTGCCCTTTACCCAGGCAGTGAGTTCCTTACCCGGTCCGACAAGATTGAGCGGGGTGAATCCGCGAGCATTTTCAGACAGCTCCTTATACCACTGATAGAAACCCTTAGTGAACTGATCGAGTGCAACGAAAGCATGGTCCTTGTAGAAGTCCTTGTTCATCTTGCGGTCCTTCTTCAGCGGGAACTGTGATTCTTCGGGAAGAATCTTCACGAGGAGGTCAAGCAGCATCATATCGGCCACATTTTTGACGATGCCCTTGTAGCCGGAACCCAGGGAGGCAAGGTCCAGCGCGACCTTGTCGTCATAGATAGCACGGGTAAGTGCCTGAGGTGCGTCGGGCTTCGGTTTGGCAAGGAAGTCGAACAGAGCGGTAGCAGCTACCAGTTCCACGAAATGGGCCAGGTCTTTCTGTTCCTTTTCATTGTTCTTGTAATTGGCACGCAGGGTCTGCTCGCCTACGTAGTAGAGATAATCCGACTTGACGGTATTCTCATAATAACTGAGAGCAGACTTTGACTTCGTGAAGAAGCTTGAAGAATCGATGTCACTTCCGGATACCGTCGGATCTTCCAGAGAGAAATAAGGAAGCACCGTCACAGCACCCATTATTGCCCGCTGAACGTTCGGGAAACCTTCTGCATCACGAATCTTCTTCTCGATGAGCGGATACCCGGATGCGCCGGTACCGCCGAAGATGGAACTGATGATGAAGACACGGTCTCCATTCTCGCAGTGGCGGGTAAAAGCGCTATACCAGTCGGCTCCATTCACCATCTCGTTCAGGACAACGGTTCCGATATTCGGGTTGCCCTTGAAGCCTACGGAAAGGCTATTAGTCAGATTCTCCTTAGAGAATAGCGTCTGGACGAAGAAATTATTCACGTCGTCATTGCTGAGATTGCCGACATTCATATACTCACCGAATGTGCGGCGCTCTGCCATGCTGGCGCTGGTGTTATTCTGTTCATCATCTATCTCTGCGAGACGGAGGAACTGCGTGTTGAAGAATCCGTCAAGCGGGTTCATCTGCTGGCCCTCACTGGTGGTCGCATACTTGTAGATGCTGATGTAATCATTGATGAGATTGTCAACCTTGGTCTTCTCTTCAAGGTCGATATGTGGGTCTATGATGATGGGGACGATGGTGTACCCATTGGTCTTTACTCCGGAAGCAGCCAGCATCGTGATGGCCTTCATGACCCGGAGTCCAGTTCCGCCAATACAGAAAACGAATACTTTATTTGCCATAACTATTTGCCGATTTTAAGGAACCTGTATGCGTTTGTCTTAAGGAACGGAGCATTGCATACCAGAAGAGCTGCAATGAAATAAACTCCGATACCGTAGAGGACATTGACACCGCTGACTCTGAGAATCAGTCCGATTCTTGCCGCAAGAGGAGATTTAACCATAATCAGCCCCATCACCAACGTGACGACGAAGGTAACAAGGGCCGTGATTCCCATCCAGATAAGCCAGTGCTTAACCTTGTAGTGACGGCCCGGCTTATTGTTATACGGCCCATAGTAGATGATGGCAAATACCAATGCCAGCACAACGAAAGCGACGATAAACCAAACGGTACATGCGTCGAGTTTGCTCCACAGGGCACGCGCTTGGTTATAAAGCGTCTCGTTGCCTTTGAAGTGGTTGAGGAAATCCGCCTGCTTGGGAAGCCCCCATCCGTAAATGTCAACAATCTTCATATGTTAGTTGCTTTTTGAAATCAAGATTCGGTTAGGTTCCTGGTTCCAGTGGTTCTGGACGGCCTGGAAAACGCCCTGAATGAAATTGGCCAAAGAGAAAGACCCGGTAAGGTCTGCCTCGGCGGCAGCGTTCTGAATCTGCATAAACGTGTCGGTAACGGAATACTCCGGATGATCCAGCGTCCACTCGATGACATCGGCATCCATAGGCATATTCCAAAGCTTCAACTCAACCGAAGCGACGGCAAGCCTTTCAAGTTTCTTCTCGTAATGGTTGTTGATGTCGATTTTGATTTTGCCGACCTCGATGTCAGAACCGTAGGCGGTATTCACTTTGAGACATTCCCGGAGAACATCTTCATCGCTTGCAATGAGCCAGCGGAAGTCGGAAAGGTCAAGGTTCAGGACAACCTTGCAGGTGTCGGAACACGAAACGTCATAGTTGTAGAATGTCGGCTCATCATTAAACTGGATGACATTATCAGGAATGCCAAAACCAAAAGCAGGACGCATGTAATCGAATCCGGTTTCTATGTTATCCAGATAATTGTTCCGTTCAGAGAGGATAGTGGTGATGCAGTTGCGGATTTCGGCCACACATACATCTTTGCCGATAACGACATAGTAATACGGGGACTTCTCACAAGCCACGTTGCCCTTTGCATCGAGATACTCTGAATATGCGCCGATGATGCTGTAGGCCGAGCCCTTATACTTGCCGACGATATTCCTGATGTCCGTTGCATACTGCTGGAGGAGAACCTGCATAGCCTTATTGCCGACCGGACTGTATTTCATATCGGAAATCAAGACAGCAACAGCTCCATTCTCATAATCCAGGTTGGACAAGATAGTTTGCAACATGGCAGGGACTTGAGTGGCCGCGGTAGAAACAAAGCCGCCGGCATTCATCCTGGACTTGAACTGATCACCGGTAAATTTTGTGGCAGTAGTGCCGGTATTAGACGGTACGTACACACCGGGGTTGCCAAAATTCGAGACAATTGACCAGACGTCAGTTTTGAATGCGGTCGCCTTATTAGCCCGGAAGAAACCATTCATGCTACCACTGACCTCGACATAGAAGTCAAGAGAAGCCGGCATTATGGCCTGGAAGGTAGTACCAAGGCTGTCAAGGTAAACACCATTCTCGTCGAAATGCGGGTCATTAATGTTGTTGATGGGTGATGAGCAGGATATAAAGCACAAGGAGGCTGCGAATGCCGCCAAAGAAGCTGCAGAGAATAACGATTTCATTCTTTCCTTTCCCCGTTCACCAATGGCTCCTTGGCGAGATTGTCCCTATTTCGCAGAAAGCGTGAGCCACTTTAGACTCATTCTACTGATCGGCTCTGGACGGCCTCGCGTGACGAATAAGGTCCGGTTGCTCACGCTTTGCTATAGCGTGGGCGAACCTCGATATAGCCAAGCATAAGCGATTAAACATTATTCCCGTCACTACGAATTGTCCAGATTCATCAGTAAGGAACAAAGCTAAACGCTTTCCTGTATGTAAAAAGTTACCTATGAGGATAACAAAGACAAAGATACGTTTTTTATTTGAATTGCTTGCATTAAAGTCGCATCGAATTGCAAGTGGGAGGATACCGTACTTGAAAATTGGTGCCGATTTACATAACTTTGCTTATTATTTTGCTATAACTTAAGGTATTTTGAATTATATTATGAGAAGGATTACTTACATCTTGATAATGTGTATTATTGCCTATGGTTGTGCTAATAGCCATAAAAATGTGACAGGCAATAATAAACAAGAGATGGCTGACTCTACAATCTGCAACATGTGGTCTGATTCTCTTGTGGTCATAGATGAATCAATAGCCGGACTTCGAATATATTATCCTTCAACATCAGTGGTTGGATGGGAATTTGCTAACGAGCCAGATACAACCAGGGAACTTCTCTGTTTTGTTTGCGCCGCTTCTTATACCGGTAAATCCATATATCATAACAAGACTGTTGGGACAATTAAGCATTCTGATATTGCGGGGCGACATATAAGTGACGGCATACTTTACGAAGGCTACGAATGTGACAATAATACAGGAGGATTTGTCAGCTATGGATATAATGTAAGGGAAGATGGCAAGTTATGGGATATTCTTGATCGCGACACATATATGGAGGCATGTGAAAAAGATCCGCTTCCGCACTCTGCATTTTCCCAGGAGTTGTTGATATACAAAGGAAAACGGAAGTCTTTCATAAGGCCTGACCGTCCGGAGTACTATCGAGCATTGTGCCGAATAGGTGAGAATCTTTGTGTTATCGACGGAACACATAAGCATCTGCTCGTCTCATTTGTTGATCTGCTTATCAGTGCCGGCGTTACAGATGCTTTATATCTGGATATGGGTGACTGGAAGTACTCTTGGATGAGGAAATACCCCGTCGATGATGAACGTTGCAAAGCTGAAATCATCTATGAGAAACCCCAAGGAAGAGGGTATTACGGATCGAATTGGTTGGTTTTCCAATATGTGAATTAAATCATTCTACGTTTGTTCCGTTCCACTAGGGGAATGGAACAGGTGGAACAAATGGAACGAGTTTAAGCGATTACCATCTGAGTTTTGCAAGCATTTGTACTAAGAAGTCTCGACCTGCGGCTTAGGCAGGCGGCCGCGCTTACCCTTGGCCGACTTCCTGGACGTGTAGGCGGGGCGGCAGCCCTGGAGGTGATGAAAGAATGAATGCAGATTGCGGGTATCAAAAATCTCGTTTTGTCCAAACTTGCGACAAACTGATGCGTTTTGGATGAAATGAGTTTTGTTTAATTATCTGATTTGCTTACATTTGCACAAGAAAATGATGCAAAAAAGGAAAAGATAATAGGCAGGGAATCCGAATTAGGCTTGCTATCATGGAAGTCAGTTTCATCTCATCTTCAAATTATAAAGAAATACAGCAATCCCAGCTGAACTAGCAGAATCGCCGGAATTCCTAAAAAGAACTTCCGGTGCTTGGTCTTGTGACGGAACAGATTCATTCCAAGCAAGGCTCCGACACTGCCTCCGGCGACGGCAAGCCAAATGAGGGTGTCCTCCGGTATGCGCCACTTGTCCCTTTGGGCCTTCCACTTGTCCACTCCGTAGATGAGGAAGGTCAGGACGTTGATTCCGATGAGGTAGATTGCAAAGACGGAGATCATCAGAAGAAAGTCACGATCTCATCCAGGGGTTTCCTGGCAGGGCGCTGGGGGTCAACCGCCCGGTAGCCTAGGGCAATCACGGCCATAATTGTCTCGCTCTCAGGGATGTTGAAGATGGAGCGGATGGCAGTGGCATCACGCCCGCCCATAATCAGGGTGTCAAAGCCCATTTCGCGCGCTTTCAGGATGAGGTGTGCATCGCTGAGGCCGTTGTCATAAGCGCCCCAGCCGTTGCCAACTTCATTCGCAGGCTCCCCGCCCTTTCTGAATCCGGACAGGTTTGTGATGTAGGTAGAAACAATGAATACCGGCGCGCCTTCCGTGTTTTTCTTGTTCCATTCTCCGATAACTTCACGTACGGCATCGGCCTTTTCCCTGGAAAGAGCTACATAGTAACGGCTTGGCTGGGAGTTAGTCCACGATGGGGCCTCCTGGGCGGTGGTAATCAGGGTTCGAATCTGGGATTCGCTAATGCTTTTGGAAGCATCAAAACTGCGGACACTCCGCCTGGAAGCAACCACATCGTCAAAGGATACGCTTGTCTGTCGGGGGCTGCCCGTGCACGAACAGACGGCAATAATCGTAAGAAGGGAAAGCAGGTATTTTTTCATTTCTAGAAATTGATTTCGATGGGCGGAGTGGTTGCAAGTATCATGCTGATGCGGGTTTAACTCACAAAAATTTGGTATACAGATAATTAATAATTTCAGGATTTGGATTGTTTAGTAATTGTTGCAGATTCCTCTTCAAGGAGAAGGAAGCGGTCGAAATCGCTCTGATAGAGACGGTCTTGAACAATTCGATACTTTTCCCACTCTGTTTCTGCGTGGATTTTTGCCATCTCCGCACTGACCTTTCCTGCGTCAGCGAGAACCTCGCGGTCCATTAATGTCAAGAAACCATTGAGGCGGGTTTCCCAGTCTTCCATGGTCATAGGAATGTGGCGTAGCGCCATGCTTTCAGCTAAATCAAGATAGGCCGATACCATGCGGCTGAGCTGGGCTAGTTCGTCTTCACTCAAGTAATTCTTGGCGATGGTTACATCTGATTTACGGACCTTCCCTGTTGGGGCATCCTCCCAGGTGGTAAGGCCCATATGGTCTTTCTCGGCATCGGCTCTTTCCATTATAAGTTCAGCAGCAGTGTGGCCGTGAATGGCATAATGAAGCTTGTTTTGGACTGTGGCATAGAAGCGGACAGTTGCCGGAGCCTGTGGATCATAGTCGAGCGATGTGGCGTAAATGTCAGTTATCTTCTGATAGAACTTGCGTTCGCTCATCCGGATCTCCCGAATTCTCTCCAACTGGGCATCGAAGTATTTATCCGTAAGGAATCCGCCCTCCTTGAGCCGGACATCATCCATAACCCAGCCTTTAATGGTGTACTCCTTCACAATACCATTGGCCCATTTGCGGAACTGGACAGCACGCTCATTATTCACCTTAAATCCCACTGCAATAATCATTTGCAGGTTGTAATGCAGCAGATTTCTGTTGACGAATCTTTCGCCCTCCTTTTGAACTATCCGAAATTTTCGGATAGTTGCTTCGTGTGTCAACTCTCCATCCCGATATATCTTCTCGATATGATCATTGACAGTACGTGGATCCACTCCATACAACTCCGCCATCAGCCGCTGCGTCAGCCATATATTCTCATCCTCATATCGCAGTTCGACGCTTATGGGTTGATCTCCTACAGATGCGACATATGAAAGATACTCAGCTGCGCCGGAACGAATGGTTATTTCTTTTTTCTTAGACATAGCGTCAACGTTTTGTGCAAAGATACTCCAAACCATCCCCAAATACAAATCTTTGCAAACATTGCAACAAGTAATTTGCCACGTTGACGTCAAATCGGCCTTCTACTGTATTCTGGCTGTCAACGCGGCAAAAGCGAGTGCAAGAGCACACAAAAACCAGCCCTCGAAGAGGCCGGCGGCCTTCCTCGGTTTCATAGCGCGTAATCCAGTCTCATAATCTTGACTGGCCTTTCGTCGCCACGGTAGAGATGGCTCAGGTGGTTGGTCTCCCCTGTGTCCCGAAAACCGCATTTCTCCATCACCCTTCCGGATGCCGGGTTATCCACGAAGAAATCGGCCCAAAGCGTTTGGAACCCCTTTGTGTTAAAGCAGTAATCGACCATCCCGCGGAGCGCTTCCGTCCCGAGGCCTTGGTTCCAATAGGGCTTTGCAAGCCAGTAACCAAGCTCTGCATCCTCTTCCCCGATACTGATATTGCTCTCCTTCCAGTCGTAGTAGCAGATGCAGCCAATCGCCTCGCCGGTCTCCTTCAACTCCAACGCCCAGGTATGGCCATTGGAAAAGATCTCGTGAATGACCCTGAGGCTCTCTTCGATGCTTCCGTGCGGCGGCCATCCGGCTCTGACACCCACGTCTGGATCCGATGCATACTTGAAGAGTGAAGGGGCATCATCCTCCCGCCATAAACGCAGTCGCAGCCGCCGTGTTTCAAAAAGGACTCCGTCCATATGTGTTTCCATCTTTCTGGGCCATCTTTGCGGATTTTAAGGAAACATAACCTACCACTCCTCCGGATTCATGTCTTCTATATTGCCGCCGCCGGACTCGTCCTTGGATACTTTCACCGTACAGGTGGCCACCTTTCCGCCGGACCAGGCCTCGACGGTGGTCGTGCCGGGCGCAACAGCCTGCACCAGACCGCCGGAAACCGTGGCGACAGCCTTATCGACGGAGTTCCAGAGCACGGTCTTGTCCGTGGCGTCTTCCGGATACACGGTGGCAGTCAGCTGCATGGTTTCACCCA
>JAEEGL013015175.1_pt1 | contig 17429 bp, 15 predicted proteins | sample 9134231 | NCBI WGS metagenome assembly JAEEGL01 (sample SAMN16246548, study PRJNA631951) | gut metagenome | biome: gut microbiome; feature: rumen; material: fiber-attached | host: Bos | place: Iran: Karaj | collected 2018-10
CCTTCAAGATTACGCCCGTCAGCCTGAAGGACGTGAAGGTCTTCAATCCCAGCCTGCCGTACACGGGCAAAAAGCACACCCCCATCATCCGGGTCAGGGCCGAGGTGAACGGCAAGACCATCACCCTCAAAAAGACCAGGGACTACACCGTCACCTATAAGGACAACGTGGAGCCCGGCACCGCTACCGTGACCGTCAAGGGCAAGGGGAATTATACCGGCACTCTCACCGCGACCTTCAAGATCAACAAGCTCAAGATGTCCATGGCCACGATCACCCTGAGCAAGACCCAAATGGACTACACCGGCAAAGCCCTCAAGCCCAAGGTGACGGTCAAGTACAAGGTGGACGGCAAAACGGTCACCCTGGTCAAGGACACCGATTACACCGTGACCTACAAGAACAACGTGGAGCCCGGCACCGCGTCCGTGGTCATCAAGGGCAAGGGCCACTTCACCGGCTCAAAGACGGTGACCTTCACCATCCAGGACTGAACGGGATCTTCGATCCCATGATCTTCCGGCGCGGCGGGCATGAGCCTGCCGCGCGGGGCTTGACCGCTCTCGTCCGCTTCGGACGGGAGCGGTTTTTTTCGGTCCCGTTCGTCCCGGGATAAAGCGTTGTAAAATCTGGAAACGATATTGACAATGTACTAATTGGGATATAAAATAGGTCGGACATTGGAAACGGAGGCGTTTTTTTATGACTGAATCCTTGATCTTTAAATTCGACGGCCAGGGCGATGACATGCCGGCGGTGCTGGTGGAAGGCGTGCATCATCCCGATCCTCTGGCCAGCGCTTCGGGCGTATTCGTGGCCGCGTCCGGCTCGGCCATGCTGCAGAAGGGCGTGTATGCCCTCAAATCCCTGGACCGTTGGGCCTGGGTGGCGGTGGAGAGCGGCGACCCGGTGCTCACCCACGGGGACAATGTGCTGTCCCTGGGGGGCGGCGACTGCGTGATGATCCCCCCGTCCAGCGACGGCATCGGCCTGGACGTGCGGGAGGAAGCCCGCCTCATCTGGATCACGCTGGGCGGCGTGCTGGCGGGCGAGTTCATGTACCGCCTGGGCGCGGTGCCCCAAAGGGTGATGAAGCAGGGCGCCCTGCCCACCCAGCTGAACCTGGCCCGGCACATCGTGCAGGCCACCGTGCGTCTGCAGGACGTGGTGGAGGGGTCCTCCGCCCAGCTGCAGCAGCTCCTGTGGGCCATGCTGGCCACCCATAACGGCCAGCCCGTGGCCATGGACGCGGTGCTCAGCCACGAGATCGCCAAGGTGGTGGACGCCATGCGCAAGAACCAGTACCGGGACAACTTCTCCCTGGCGGAGATGGCCAGCCTGTCCCGCATGCCGGTGGAGACCTTCCGCAAGCGCTTCGTCAGCGAAGTGGGCATGCCGCCCCAGAGCTACCAGCTGTTCTGCAAGATGGAGCGGGCGAAGGTGCTGCTCAAGCAGGGCTACACCGTGCGCCAGAGCGGCATCGAGGTGGGCATGAGCGATCCCTACCACTTCTCCAAGGCGTTCAAGAACGTGGTAGGCATCAGCCCCTCCGCCTACAGCAAGACCGCCACCAAATGAGCTTTCCCACGCCCAACCTGACCGACGAGGCGGCGCGCCTCATATCCCCCCTGGAGCTGGCCTTCGTGGGGGACAGCGTGCATACCCTTTTGACCCGGGCGCGGCTCATGGGCTACAGGCCCCGGGACATGCAGCGCATGGCCGCCGGGCAGGTGAACGCCAGGGCCCAGGCCGAGGCGCTGGAGAGGCTGACGCCGTACCTGTCGGACGCGGAAAATGACATCGTCCGGCGGGGCCGCAACGCCCACGCCCGCCATCCCGCTCCCCACAGCGCGGGGGAGGGGGATTATCACGCGTCCACCGCCCTGGAGGCGCTCTACGGCTATCTGTATCTGACGGGCCGGTTCGAGCGGCTGGAGGAGATCGACCGCCTCAGCCGCGGAAAGGATGACAATGCCTGAAACAAAACTGAAGGTGACCCTGATCGCCCACACACCGGACCCGGTGACGGTCTGCGCCCTGGCGGCCAGGACCTGCTATTCCGCCCTGACCCCGGAGGAGCTCCGGGAGAAGGTGAACGAGAAGGACCAGGGCGAGTTCCTCAGGAAGGTCATCGCCAGCGGGCACACTTCCGTGCTGGAGCACGCTTCCTTCACCTTCGGCGTGGAGGGCGTGTCCCGGGTGCTTCTGGCCCAGCTGACCAGGCACCGCATCGCGTCCTTCTCGGTACAGAGCCAGCGCTACGTGTCCCTGTCCGAGGGCTTCAACTACATCGTGCCCCCCCGCATCCGGGACCTGGGGCCCGAGATGGAGGAGGAGTACCGCCGGGAGATGGAGACCGCCCATCAATGGTACCGCGCCTGGCAGGAGCGCCTGGGGGACAACGCCAACGAGGACGCGCGCTTCGTGCTGCCCTCGGCCTGCGAGACCCGCATCACCATGACCATGAACGCCCGGGAGCTCAAGCATTTCTTTGCCCTGAGGTGCTGCAGCCGGGCCCAGTGGGAGATCCGTGCCCTGGCGGACGAGATGCTCCGGCTGGTGAAGGCCGCCGCGCCGGCCATATTCGAGGACGCGGGCCCCGGCTGTGTGCGGGGCGCCTGTCCGGAGGGCGCGAAGAGCTGCGGCAGGGCTCAGGAGATCCGGAAAAAATACCGCGGAGAATAACGGGAGGACCGATCCATGGCTTATTACGATAAAATGACCAAGAAACCGATGACCAAACAGGATCATATGATGAAGCACAACAAGGACTGGGCCCTGGGCGAGGACAGGCCCGGCCGGAAGTATGACCGGGACGAGCGCCCGGCCTATGACAAGGGCGTAAAGCGCGAGTTCGGCGGCCGGAAGGGCGGCTATAACGACCGCCCCGCCTATGACAAGGGCGCAAAGCGTGACTTTAATGAGCGCCCGGCCTATGACAAGGGCGCAAAGCGTGACTTTAATGAGCGCCCGGCCTATGACAAGGGCCCGAAGCGTGATTTTAACGACCGCCCGGCCTATGACAAGGGCCCGAAGCGTGACTTTGGCGACCGCCCGGCCTACGACAGGGGCCCAAAGCGCGGCTTCAACGACAAGCCCGCCTATGACCGGGGCCCGAAGAAGGCCTTTATCCCGGCGGGCCGCCCGCTGCGCGACCCGGACCAGCGGCCCAATGACGGCCGCGGCCCCGTCCCTGTCAGGGATGACACAAAGCGCTCCTTCGCGCCGCGGCAGGACGCTCCCGACAGGCGCTTTGAGGACCTGGAGGACCGGGTGCCGGAGAACCTGCTCAGCGGGCGCAACCCCATCCGGGAAGCCCTCAAGAGCGGCCGGGAACTGGAAAAGCTGCTGGTGGCCAAGGGCGAGCTCTCCGGCTCCGCCAGGGAGATCGTGGCCATGGCCAAGGAAAATCACGTGCCCGTCCAGGTAGTGGACAGGCGCAATCTGGACGATATCACGCCCCATCACCAGGGCATGCTGGCCTTCGCCTCCGCCTACCATTACCATGAGGTGGACGAGATCCTGGCCGCGGCGGCCGAAAAGGGCGAGAAGCCCTTCGTGGTGATCCTGGACGGTATCCAGGACCCCCATAACCTGGGCGCCATCATCCGCAGCGCGGCCTGCGCCGGCGCGCACGGCGTGATCATCCCCCAGCGCAGGGCCGTGGGCCTGACCCCCGCCGCGGTGAAGGCTTCCGCCGGCGCGGTGGAGAAGATCATGGTGGCCCGTGTCACCAACCTGAAGAGGACCCTGGACTATCTCAAGGAGCAGGGCCTGTGGCTGTACGCGGCGGACATGGAAGGCGAAGATTACCGGAAGGTGGACTTCTCCGGCGCGGTGGGACTGGTGATCGGGTCCGAGGGCGAAGGCGCGGCGCGCCTCACCCTGGAGAGCTGCGACAAGCTGGTCCGTATCCCCATGACGGACGCGGTGGAGTCCCTGAACGCCAGCGTGGCGGCGGGCATCCTTTTGTTCGCCATCCGTTCCTGCAGGACGGCGTGATCTGATGACGGAAGAGATCGCGCCCCTCGAGGACACGGCGCGTTACGAGGGCATGTCGGACGAGGAGATCGCGGCCCTTTCCCGGGACGGGGACGGGCAGGCCATGGTCTACCTGATGGATAAATACAAGAACTTCGTCCGCGGCAAGGCCAGGGGCTATTTCCTGGTGGGCGCGGACCACGAGGACATCGTGCAGGAGGGCATGATCGGCCTGTTCAAGGCGGTGCGGGACTACGACCCCGCGCGGCTGGTGCCCTTCAGGGTGTTCGCCGAGCTGTGCGTCAGGCGGCAGCTGATCACCGCCATCAAGAACGCCACACGGCAGAAGCACATCCCGCTGAACAACTATGTGTCCCTCAGCAAGCCCGTCTACGAGAGCGAGAACGGCAGGACCCTCCACGATGTGGTGGAGGGGCGGTCGGTGGATCCGGAGGAGCTGTTCATCAGCGCGGAGGAGACCATCGGCATCCAGAAGCACCTGAACACGCGTTTGACGGCGCTGGAGCGCAGCGTGCTGGACGCTTTCCTGCGGGGCGAGAGCTATCAGGAGATCGCCGAGCACCTGGGCACCCACGTCAAGGCTGTGGACAACGCCCTGCAGCGGGTGAAGAAAAAGCTGCTCAAGTATCTGGAAAAGCATCACGACCAGGACTGAAAAGGCGGGAGACGCCTTAAGCATCACGATCGGGATGAAAAGGTGAAAAAGCCTTACGGGAGGGGAATATGAGGATCATCATCGTCGGGGCCGGCATCGCCGGCTGCACGGCCGCCAGGCTCCTGGCGGAATCGGGCCGGAAGGTGGAGGTGTGGGAAAAACGCTCCCACGTGGCCGGGAACGCTTATGACTGCCTGAACAGCCAGGGCATCCTGATCCACCGCTACGGCCCCCACATTTTCCATACGAAACTGAAGGAAGTCTATGATCTCCTGAGCCGGTTCACGGACTGGTACCCCCTGGAGCACCGGGTGCTGGCCCGGGTGGGGGACAAAATGCTGCCCGTGCCCTTCAACCTGATCAGCCTGGAGCAGCTCTTCAGCCCGGCCAAGGCCGCGCGCCTGAAGGATAAGCTGATCGCGGCCTACGGCGAGGGCGCCCGCGTGCCCGTGCTGGACCTGATGCGCTCCGAGGACAGGAGCCTGAAGGCCCTGGGCGAGACGGTGTACCGGATCATCTTCCGCACCTACACCACCAAGCAGTGGGGGACCGACCCCAGGCATGTGGACGAGAACACCTTAAAGCGCGTGCCCGTGCTGGTGAGCCGGGACACCCGCTATTTCCAGGATCCCTATCAGGGGATGCCCCTTCAGGGCTATACGGCCCTGTGCGAGAAGATGCTGGATCATCCCGGCATCGCCCTGAGCCTGGATACGGACGCCCTCAGGCGCATCGCCTTCCGTGAGGGCCGCCTCACGGTGGACGGCGTGCCCGCCGGGGAGGACACCCGCGTGATCTTCACCGGGCCCCTGGATGCCCTGTGCGGCTACGCTTACGGGCCCCTGCCTTACCGCACCCTGGATTTCGTGTTCACGGAGCTGGATGAGGACCGCTTCCAGGAAGCCGGCGTGGTCAACTACACCGTGGACCAGCCCTTCACCCGCATCACGGAGTTCAAGACCCTCACCGGGCAGACCGTGCCCGGCAAGACCTGCATCATGCGCGAGTACAGCCGTGATCAGGTGCGGGGCGATGAGCCCTACTATCCCATCGCCGGGCCGGAGAGCGCGGAAAAGTACCGCCTCTACCGGGAGATGCTGCCGCGGGAGGTGATCCCCCTGGGGCGCCTGGCGGAATACCGCTACTACAATATGGACCAGGTGGTGCTCCAGGCCATGAAGACCTGTGAGGACCTGATCGGAAGGACCGACGCATGAAACTGCTGACCGTGACCGTCCCCTGCTATAACGCTCAGGATTATATGGAGCGGTGCCTTGAGAGCATCGTGCCCGGCGGGGACGAGGTGGACCTGATCATCGTGGATGACGGTTCCACCGATCTTACCGGGGCGATCGCCGACCGGTGGGCGGAAAAGTATCCCGATATCGTCCGCGTGATCCATCAGGAGAACGGGGGCCACGGGGAAGGGCTCAACCAGGGGATCAAAAACGCCCGGGGACTGTACTTCAAGACCGTGGACTCGGATGACCGGCTCGACCCGGAAGCGCTCAGGGCGCTCCTTGAAAAGCTGCGGGAGCACACCGAAGGGGACAGCCTCGTGGACCTGATCGTGAACGATTACGTGTACGACCGGGAGGATCAGCCCGCCTGCTTTTCCGTGAGCTACCGGCACGTTTTCTCGCAGGACCGGGTGAACACCTGGGAGAGCTGCCGGGCCTTCCCGCCGTGGAAGCAGTTCATGATCCACTCCATGGCCTACAGGACGCAGCTGCTGCGGGATATGGGCCTGGTGCTGCCCAAACACACTTTTTACGAGGACAACCTGTACATCTACCGCCCGCTGCCGTACGTCAAAAAGATCCTCTACCTGGACAGGCCCCTGTACGGATATTTCATCGGCCGGGCGGATCAGTCGGTCAACGACAAGGTGATCGTCAAGCGCCTTGCCCAGGTCACGAACATCGCCCGGGAGATGATCACATCCTATCCCTGGCGTAAGATCGCGGCGCAGCCGAAGCATCTGCGGGACTACATGCTCTCGAACATCGCGGGCCAGATGTACACCACCTCCGCTCTGCAGTATCTGGGCGGTGAGGAGGGGCGCCGGATGAACCGGGAGCTGCGCGAGGCGGTCAAGGCCTACGACGCGGAACTGTACCGCCGCCTGAAACACACCCTGGCCGCCGGGGTCACGATGCTGCCCGGCGCTCTGGGGCGGGGGCTCACGGTAGCCAGCTACCGCGCCGGCCGCAGGATGATCCGTTTCTGACGCCCCGTTTCTTTGACAAATGACGTATGTGTGATATAATCCCTTGGTATTCGTGAGGAGGTAGACCCATGCCGGAGAAGATAAAACGCAACGACCGTATGGCGGCCATGGCGCAGGTGCTGTGCTCCACGCCCAACCGTATCTACCCCTTCACATATTTCTGCGATATGTTCGACACGGCCCGCTCCACCGTGAGCGAGGATGTGGACCTGCTGGAGAAGGCCTTTTCCCGGTTTTCTCTGGGCCGGGTGGAAACGGTCATCGGCGCCGCGGGCGGCGTGCGCTACCGCCCCGTCGGCGGGGACGGCGGGCGCCGCGAGGCCCTGGAGGAGATCTGCGTGCGCCTTTCCGAGCCGGACAGGCTCCTGCCCGGCGGGTATCTTTACCAGTCGGATGTGTTCACCCAGCCCGAATCCCTGAAACTCATGGCGGAGATCATCGCCGGCGCGTCCTATTACACGGCGCCGGACTTCGTCCTCACCATGGAGACCAAGGGGATCCCCCTGGCCATGATGACCGCCCAGGCCATGGGCGTGCCCCTGAGGATCGCCCGCCACACCAACAAGGTGTATGAGGGCAGCACGGTGAGCATCTCCTATGTGAGCGCCAACGGGCGGGTGGACACCATGAGCCTGTCCCGGCGCGCGGTCCGGGAGGGCGGAAGGGCCCTGATCGTGGATGATTTCATGCGGGGCGGCGGCACGGTGCGGGGCCTCATCTCCCTGATGCGGGAGTTCAACGTGGAGGTCACGGGCATCCGGATCGGCCTGGCTGTGGCGGATGTGCCCATGGAGGACGACCGGTTCAAGTCCCTGATGACCATGAGCGGCGGCCGCGGCGGGGAACCGCTGTGCCTGAAGGTAGCTGACTGGGTGCGCTGAGCGCACTGACGAATATATGGAGGGTGTATATGGGAATTCTTGAGGAACTGAGCAGCATCGTGGCGCAGGCCCGGCAGGAAATGCTGGCGGCAGCGGATATGCAGTCTCTGGAGCAGGTCAGGGGAAAGCTGCTGGGCAAAAAAGGCAGCCTGACGGCGCTTCTGCGCTCCCTGGGCACCGTGTCCCCGGAGGACAGGCCCCGGATCGGGCAGATGATCAACGAGAACCGTGAAAAGGTGGAAAAGCTCCTGGAGGAAAAGCGCAGTGAGCTGGCCTCCAGGGAAAAGGAGCTCCGCCTTCAGAAGGAAGCGGTGGACGTGACGGAGCCCCGGGACCTGCCGGAGATCGGCCAGATCCATCCCACGCAGCTGGTGCTGCGCGAGGTGCTGGACTGCTTCACCGGCCTGGGCTTCCAGGTGGTGGAGGGCCCGGAGGTGGAGCTGGACAAGTACAACTTCGAGTACCTGAACCTGCCCAAGAACCATCCCGCCAGGGACGCTCAGGACACCTTTTATGTCGAGGACAACGTGGTGATGCGCACCCACACCTCCCCGGTGCAGGCCCGGGTGATGCTCACCCAGAAGCCGCCCATCCGGGTGGTGTGCCCCGGCCGCGTGTTCCGCGCCGACGAGATCGACGCCACGCATTCCCCCGTGTTCCATCAGATCGAGGGCCTGGTGATCGACGAGAACGTCACGATGGGCGACCTCAAGGGCACCCTGGACGCCTTCGCCAGGAAGCTGTACGGCGCGGATATCACCACCCGCTTCAGGCCGTCCTTCTTCCCCTTCACGGAGCCGTCCGCCGAGGTGGACCTGACCTGCTTCAACTGCCGCGGCAAGGGCTGCAAGATGTGCAAGGGCACCGGCTATATCGAGGTGCTCGGCTGCGGGATGGTGAACCCGAAGGTGCTTGAGATGTGCGGCATCGATCCGGAGAAGTATTCCGGATTCGCTTTCGGCATCGGCCTGGAGAGGATCACCCTCCTGCGCTACGGCATCACGGACATGCGCCTGCTGTATGAGGGCAATCTCAGGTTCCTCAGGCAGTTCAGGGGTTAAGGAGGTCAGCATATGAAGATCGCGATGGATTGGCTGCGTGATTATACGAAGATCCCCGTTTCGGACGCGGAATACGAGAGCGCCATGGTCATGGCCGGCGACGGCGTGGAGGGCATGGACGAGCTGGGCGGCGATGTCAAAGGCGTGGTCGTGGGCCGCGTGCTGACCTGTGAGAAGCATCCCGACAGCGACCATCTCCACGTGTGCACGGTAGACGCCGGCACGGGCGAGATCCTGCAGATCGTCTGCGGCGCGCCCAATGTGGAGGCGGGCATCCTGGTGCCTGTGGCGACCGTCGGCGCCGAGCTGCCGGGCGGTATCGTCATCAAAAAGGGCAAGCTGCGGGGCGTGGAGAGCCAGGGCATGCTCTGCTCTTCCGATGAGCTCAATATCCCGGTGGAGCTGTACCCCTCCGTGGGCAGCGCCGGGCTGATGATCCTTAACGAGGACTACCCCCTGGGCATGGATATCAGGGACGTGGTGGGCCTCAAGGGCACGGTGGCGGATTTTGAGATCCTGGCCAACCGGCCGGACTGCCTGAGCGTATGGGGCATGGCCCGGGAGACCGCCGCCGTGCTCAAAACGCCGCTGAAGCTGCCCGAGATCACCGTGAAGGAAGGCCCCGGGCCGGACATCCATGAGTATGTGAGCGTCTCGGTGGAGGACAGCGTGCTGTGCCCCCGCTACACCGCCCGCGTGATCAGGAACGTCAAGGTGGGCCCGTCCCCCCTGTGGCTCCGCCAGAGGCTCCATGCCTCGGGGATGCGCTCCATCAACAATATCGTGGACATCACCAACTACATCATGCTGGAGACCGGGCATCCCATGCACGCCTTCGACCTGGACAAGGTGAAGGGCCGCAAGGTGATCGTGCGCCTGGCCCGGGAGGGCGAGCCCCTGACCACCCTGGACGGCAAGGAATACGTGCTCACCGGCCGGGAACTGGCCATCTGTGATGAGCAGGGCCCCACGGGCCTGGCGGGCATCATGGGCGGTGAGGAGAGCGAGATCACCGATGAGACCCGGCAGGTGATGTTCGAGTGCGCGGCCTTCGACAGGACCTCCATCCGCCTCACGGCGCGGCGCTTCGGCTTCAGGACGGAGTCCTCCGGCCGGTTCGAGCGGGGCGTGTCTCCCCGCACCGTGGCCGAGGCCATGGCCCGGGCCTGCCAGATGGTGGATATGCTGGATGCGGGCGAGGTAGCCCCCGGCATGATCGATCTGTATCCCGCGCCCCTCAAGGACGTGACCGTCCGGGTGCCCGTGGACTACATCAACCGCCGCACCGGCGTGACCCTCACCGGTGAGGAAATGAAGGAGATCCTGGAGAGGCTGTACTTTACCACTGAGCTTGAAGACGGTGTCCTCACCGTGACGGCGCCCGCTTTCAGGCAGGATGTGGAAGGCAAGGCGGACATCTCCGAGGAAGTGCTGCGCCTGGCGGGCTATGACAGGATCCCCTCCACGGCCCTTAAGGGCTCCAGCCTGCAGGGCGCGCTCAACGCCAGGATCGAGCGTCATCAGTGGCTGGAGGATATCCTCAGCGGCCTGGGCTTCTATGAGTGCATGAACTATTCCTTCATCTCCAGGAAAAACCTGGAGCAGCTGGGCCTCCCGGCGGACGATCCGCGGCTCAAGCCCGTGGTGCTGCGCAACCCCCTGGGCGAGGATACGGCGTGCCTGCGCACCACGATGCTCTGCGGCCTGATGCGCTCCGTGGGCCAGAACCAGCGCGGCGGCAATTCCTACGGCCGGCTGTATGAGATCGGCAACCGTTACGACGGCGAGAAGAAGACCGATGAGGGGCTTCCCGTGGAGCATGACACCATGGCCTACGCCGTGTGGGGCCCCGGGGAGGATTTCTTCTCCGCCCGCGTGGTGGCCGAAGCGATCCTCAAGCGGCTCGGCATCGCCTACACCGTGGAAAAGACCGGTGAGGCGGAGTATCATCCCGGCCGTCGCTGCTCTCTTAAAGCCCGCAGCGGGGAAACGCTGTGCGTGCTGGGCCAGGTGTATCCGGACGTGGCGGAGAACTATGACATGGACGGCACCACCTGCCTGTGCGAGATGGATCTGGATACGGTGTTCTCTCTGGCCAGGGAAATGGAGCATGTGAAGGTGCTGTCCCGCTTCCCGGCGGTGGAGCGCGATCTGGCGCTGGTCATGGACGAGAGCGTGCCCCTGGGCCCGCTGATGGACGCGATGCGCAAGAAGTGCGGCGTGTGCCTGGAGGACATCCGGCTCTTCGACGTGTTCCGGGGCATCCAGGTCGGCCCGGGCCGCAAGTCCGCGGCGTTCAAGATGACCTTCCGTCATCCGGAGCACACCCTGACCGACGAGGAGATCGTCACCCTGACCAACAAGGCGCTGGAGGCGGCCGCGGCCGGCGGTGCCGCGCTCCGTCTGTGACAGGACAATGAAGCTTCGGGGCATCGGGCTGACCGGTGCCCTTTTTCACACAAAACGGGAGGGATAAACATGCTGACCCAGCTGCTTTCGGCGGACACGGCGGCCATCCGTGTGGGGGGAGAGCTCCTGGCCCAGGGGGCCCTGGTGGGCTTTCCCACGGAAACGGTCTACGGCCTGGGCGCCAACGCCCTGGACGCGGAAGCCGTCAGGCGCATATTCATCGCCAAGGGACGGCCCCAGGACAATCCCCTGATCGTCCATGTGGCGGATAAAGAGGACGCGTTCCTCTACGGCAGGGAAACGCCCCTGGCGCGGAAGCTGGCGGAGGCCTTCTGGCCCGGTCCCATGACCCTCCTGATGAAAAAAGACCCGGTGATCCCCGATGTGACCACGGCGGGCCTGAAGACCGTGGCGCTGCGCTGCCCCAATCATCCGGTGGCCCTCGCCCTGATCCGGGAGGCAAGGGTGCCCGTGGCGGCGCCGTCCGGCAATCTGTCGGGGCGGCCGAGCCCCACCACCGCCGCCCATATGTACGCTGATATGGCCGGCAGGATCCCTCTGATCCTGGACGGCGGCGCGTGCCGTGTGGGTGTGGAATCCACGGTGGTGGACGTGACGGGGGACACGCCGCTGGTGCTCCGGCCCGGCGGGATCACCCCCGCGATGATCAGCGCCGCCGCCGGGAAATGCCGCGTGGCCGACAGCGTGATGAGGCCCCTCAAGGAGGGGGAGGAAGCGCCGTCTCCCGGGATGAAGCACCGGCATTACGCGCCCAAAGGCCGTCTCACCGTGGTGTGCGGCGGGGAGGAAAACGTGATCAGGCGGGTGCGTCAGATCTATGACGAGGGCGGCAGCGCCTGCATCCTGTGTGCCGACAGTCATTTGAAGGAATACGCTCCCCGGCGGGCCATGGGCTTCGGGGATACGGACGCCCAGGCGGCCCACAGCCTTTTCGCCCTCTTGAGGCAGATGGACGATATGGGCGTGGAGCGGATCGTCTGCGAGGGCTGTGAGGCGCAGGGCGTGGGCCTGGCCGTGATGAACCGCCTGGCCCGGGCCGCCGCCTTCGACGTGGAAACGGTCTGAATTATCGTCAAAACCGGAAAAACGATACGCGGGACGGACAGGGATCCAAGCCCTGCCCGTCCCGCGCCTGTCATGTGATGACCGGTCCGTTCATATGTTTCCGTTTCTTATTATTTTGGGGCTGTTGCTTGTGCAACAGCCCCTTTTGATCACCAGGGCGATCGCGTATCGGGAATGATGCTGCTGCTTGGTCCCGCGCTCCGCCCTATGGATCAAAAAGAGGGGAGCCGGCATGACGCCGGCTCCCCATTGGTCTTAAGCTGTTTCGGCCGTCAGGCCGGTAGGATCAATAGTTGACCAGGTTGTACTCTTCGATGGCGGTGTTGGCCAGGTTGACCAGCTCTTCCACGCCCTGTTCGGGAGTGAACTCACCGTTGTAGACCTTCTCGGTGACTTCTTCCACGTACTGACGCACTTCGGGGAACACGCTCAGCAGGGAGCCCACGTACGCGGGGCCGGAAGCGTGCAGCTGATCCAGAGCGACCTGGAACTGCGGATACTTCTCGAGGTTGGCCTTGAAGGTCTCGGTGTCAGCAGCGCCGACGTTGATGGGGAAGTAGCCGGTGATGGAGGACCAATAGGCCTGGTTCTCGGCGTTGACGCAGAACTTGATGAAGTCATAGGAGGCATCCATCCTGGCCTGGTCGCCGCTGTCGATGATCCACAGGGTGCCGCCGCCGGTGGAAACGCCGCCCTTGTCATCGGGGTTCACATAGGGGAAGAAAGCGGTGCCCACTTCGAAGCTGTCGCCCACGTTCTTGAGAACGCCGGCCAGGTTCGCGGTGGAAGCCAGCGCCATGGCAGCGCCGCCGCCGCAGAAGGAGTCACGGCCCATCGCGGTTCCGCCGCGCTCGGCGTACAGGATGTAATCCTTGTTGTCCGCGAACTTCTTCCACATGTTGAAGATGTCCAGAGCCGCGCCGTTCTCGCCGAACATGACCTTGGTGGCATAGCTCTCACGGCCGTTGCCGTTGTTCACGTACTCGCGGCCCATCTTGCCGGTCCACTGCTCGAAGAACCAGCCGTAGTTGGAGATGGCCAGGCCGTAGCGGTCCACGGTGCCGTCAGCCTTGTAGGTGGTCAGCTTCTGGGCGGCTTCAATCACGCCGTCGATGGTGGTGGGCACTTCGGCGATGCCGGCCTCTTCAAAGGCGGTCTTGTTGTAGTACAGCAGAGGCGTGGAGCAGTTGAAGGGCATGGAGTTGATCTTGCCATCCACGGTGTAGTAGGCCAGCAGGTTCGGCTCGATCACGCTGGTGTCCCAGCCGTCCTTGTCGATGAACTCCTGCACGGGCTTGATCCAGCCGGAGTCGATGATGAAGCGGGTGCCGATCTCATAGGTGTGCACGATGTCGCAGGGCAGGGCCTGGCCCATGCCGGTCGCCTTCAGCTTGTTGATGGCGTCGTCATACTCGCCTTCATACTGGGCATCGACGAACACTTTGTCCTGGGAGGCGTTGTAGCGGTCCACGATCTCTTTGATGGCGTCCGCGTTCGCGCCGGACAGGGAATACCAGAAGGTCACGGTGACCTTGTCGTCGGCCAGCGCGCTGCCCAGGGACGCGAGCATGATCAGGGCAAGGGCAAGTGCTAACAGTTTCTTCATGTGGGGTTCCTCCTTATATGATTTTTATTTTGAACGACCCTTTGCGGGATCGCCCAGTTCATGGGATGGGGATCAGCCCTTCACGGCGCCGGCCATCAGGCCGTTGATCAGGTTCTTCTGCATGAACACGAAGATGCTCAGGGAGGGCACTAGGCAGACGATGACCGCGGACATGAGCAGGTTGATCTTGTCGGCGTCGATATCATACATGGAAGCCACGCCGATCTGCACCGTGCGGACGTTGTCGGAGTTGGTGACCAGCAGGGGCCACAGGTAGTTGTTCCACTGCTGCAGGAAGATGTAGGCGCCCAGAGCGCCCAGGGCCGGGCGGGACAGCGGGACTACGATGGTGGCCAGGAAGCGCCAGTTGTTGCAGCCGTCCAGGCGGGCGGCCTCATGCAGGGACTTGGCGAAGGTCAGGTAGTGCTGCCGCATCAGGAAGATGCCCATGGCGCTGCAGCCGTAGGGCAGGATCAGCACATGGTAGGTGTCCAGCCATTTCCAGCTGGAAACGGTCAGGTAGTTGGAGATGATCGTGGCTTCCCAGGGCACCATCATGGTGGCCAGGATGCACATGAACACCAGGTTGCGGCCCTTGAAGTTCAGGAAGGAGAAGGAGAAGGCCGCCATGGAGCAGGTGATCATCTGCAGGATCGTCACGGCGCCGGCCACGATGAAGGAGTTCAGGATGTGGCGGGGGATGGGCGTGGAGGTGAACACCTGCAGGTAGCTGGAAAAGTCAAAGTAGGAGGGGATGAAGCGGTAGTACAGTTCGTCCGCGGGCAGCACGCTCATCATGAACGTGTACAGCAGGGGGATCATGATAAGGGCCACGAAGGGCAGCGCCAGCAGCATCCTCAGCAGGGTCCACAGCGCATTCTTCTGCCGGCGGGTGAGCCCGGAGCGGGCACGTGTCGCGGTCGTCATTGATAATGCACGCTCCTTCCCTCAGCCCTGAACTGGATCAGGGTGATGATCATGATGATGAGGAACAGGATGATGGACCGGGCGGCGGCGCCGCCGAAACGGAAGTTGCGGAAAGCGTCCAGGTAGATGGAATACACGATGGTGTTGGTGGACTCCATGGGGCCGCCCAGGGTCAGGATCTTGACGATGTTGAAGGTCTGGAAAGCGTTGATCACGTCGATGATCACCTGGAAGAACAGCGTGGGGCTGATGCAGGGGAGCGTGATGTAGCGGAACTTGTGCCAGCTGTTGGCCCCGTCGATGGAGGCGCTCTCATACAGCTCGCCCGGCACGTTCCTGAAGCCGGCGCTGATGAATATGAAATTGATACCGGTGGCCATCCATACCGCCAGGATACAGATGATGGGGAACGCGTAGGCGACCTCGTTGAGCCAGTTGATGTGGGTGCCCAGGATCTTGTTGAGAAGACCGATCGTGGGGTTGAGGATCATCTTGAAGCTCATGGAGGAGGCGGAGGACGCGATGGCGATGGGCATGGCGAAGATGGCGGAAGCGAAGGCGTATCCCGGGAATTTCTTTTCCGTCAGGAGGGATGTGATGATGCCCATGGCCAGGCCGCCGAGGGTGACGAAGAACACGAAGCGCACCGTCACCCACATGCTGTTCCAGAACTCCCTGCTCCGGGTCCCGGTCAGGATGTCGGCGAAGTTCTTGAACCCGACGAACACCTTGGCGGTGCCGTATTTATCGGTCAGGAAGGTGCTCAGATAGATGGTCTTGCCGAAGGGGAAGAACAGGAAGACACCGAACACAGCCAGTGCCGGGATCAGGAACAGCCAGGGTTCGATGATCTCGTAAAAGGTGCGTTTTCTGCGGCTGATCCTGACGGGGGGTGAGGACGCCCTGGTGACAGACATACTCTCGATCAACTCCTCGTAATGGGCTGATGGGAGGCTTGAACAGCCTTCCTGGATGCGCGGGATCACGGTTCACCGGGATGAAAGATGATTTTATATCATATGGTGGACTATAGTATAATATAGTCATCATTTTTCGTCAAGGACGATTTGAGCTCACCCGCGCTCGCCGGTCCTGACGTACTTGAGCAGGGTGTCCTTGTCCATGCCCTTGATGCCCAGCTCCTCCAGGCCGCAGCCTTCCCTGCGCCAGTCTTTCTCGTGCACCACGTTGATGATGTCGATGAAGCCGTTGGTCAGGGGCATCGGCACGCCGATCACTTCCGCGATGGCCGCCCAGGGCACCAGGCCGTAGGGCACGTCCTCGGTGAGGTACCGGCTGGTGATGTCATTGGGGCCGCAGATCGGCGTCAGGCCGATGGAGCCGTGGCCCTCCTTGTACAGGTCCTGCCAGGTCCAGGTGTAGTCCTCCGGCCGGCCGGAGAAGTCCTCCATGGGCCTGAGGTTGTAGCCCAGCACCTTGCCCACGGCCTTGCGCTCCTTGTCCATGGCGATGTTCAGCCGGCAGGCCGAGGGCGTCCAGCCCATCTCGTACAGGTAGAAGTTCACATGCGGGCTCTCGATGTTGGAGATGTTGAACAGCACCGGGCCGGCGTGCCAGTCCGGGTTCACGATCGCCAGGCCGCACTCCAGCACGTCCGTATAGATCTTTTCGAAGGGGAAGAGGTCCTCCCGCATCTCGTCGATCAGCCCCGGGCCCCTGTCGGCCGGCAGGAAGGCGATGTTGATGGGGTTCCGCCCGAACACGTTCACCACATTGGACCCCTTCGCCACGAGCCTGGAGTCATAGGGCAGGTTGTTCGCGTCCGCCAGTACCGGGCAGTCCTCGTCCCCCAGCACGTTCCTCAATACCAGCGCGCCGAAGGCGCCCGGGAAGGTCACGATGATCTGATCCCTGTGCACATGGCCCTTGAGCAGTTTCGCGTATCCCAGGTGGGCGAAGGCCGGCGTGACGATGCAGATGTAATGGCAGCCCTCCACCGCTTTTTCGATGTCATCGGTCACCATGTTCAGCTTCACTTTGCCCTGCAGCTCCGGGATGTTGCCCTTGAGGAAGATCGTCTTCGTCTCAAAGACTTCCTTCATATTGTCCCTGAATTCCGGCATCTCGTACAGGTTGACCGTATGCCCCTTCAGGGTCATCTCCGCCGCCATGGTGTGCGCGCCGTTGCCGCCGCCCAGGATCGCGATCTTTTTCGGATTCATTCTCCATTCCTCCTTGGATATGGCCCGTCGGGCGTCCGATTTCCAAATAACGGAAAACCGCGGCGGGAAGATTGTCTGTGTTCGTGGGTGCATTATAGCACCGCTCGGGTGCTGAATTCAAGCACGAATTTGTCTGCCGTGGAGGAAGACCGCCCGGACAGCACAAAAAAACCGCGCCCTGAAAAGGCGCGGAAAAGATATTGAACGCGAGGGTCATTTCAGGAAGCCGTTGATGATCTGCTCCTCCGCTTCCTGTTCGGTCAGCCCCAGGGTCATCAGCTTGATGATCTGGTCGCCGGCGATCTTGCCGATGGCGGCCTCATGCACCAGGGCGGCGTCCACGCTGTTGGCCTCGAGCCCGGGCACGGCCAGGATCCTTCCCCGGTCCA
>JAEEGL013976732.1_pt1 | contig 17429 bp, 14 predicted proteins | sample 9134231 | NCBI WGS metagenome assembly JAEEGL01 (sample SAMN16246548, study PRJNA631951) | gut metagenome | biome: gut microbiome; feature: rumen; material: fiber-attached | host: Bos | place: Iran: Karaj | collected 2018-10
CGTTGAAGTGCTCCAGCATCTGGTGATGCATCATGGCAATCACTATTCTGTCTTCAGCTTTGGCTTCGTCTGCCCGGTCGAGAATCCATTGCAGTGTTTGCGGACGAAGTCTGCCGTAATCCACTCGTTTGTTTTGCTCATCTCCGTCTACAGTCGACAAGTTTTCTTTGCATCTTGTTGCATCAATTCCAATGATGCGAATCCCTCTAATAGGCTCTGCAACATATGAAAGCGAGGACGTGTCTTGCAGAAACTTTGCATCATCGTATCCGAAATCTTTGTATATCTCGGCAAAGTCGGTTTCTGAGATATGCTCGGCAGGGCGTTTGCTGTCGCCATCGTAGTAGGTGGCATTCGGATTTTTTATATCATGGTTTCCGGGAATGACCAGCACTTGAATGCCTGCTTGTTGTATACGGTTGAGGTAGTCGGCAACCAGTTGATGACTCAACAACTCGCCGTCCTTGGTCAAGTCGCCTGCAATAAGAAGCAGATCGGGATGATCTTTAATGACCGAATCAACAAGAGCATTCATGATATCCGCACTCTGGCGAAGCATTTTCCTGTCAGCTTCTATTGCATCCTGAAGTGCTTTGCCGTCGTTCAATACCAGTTCAGGCGACATGACATGAATGTCGGTCATCAGCCATATTTTGTGACCGGGTTCATCATTGTCATTAGGCCTTACAGGTGACTCTTCCACATAGAAAACAGCAGAATCGAGCACCATCTTGCTGCTGCTTTGCTCTGCTTTTACAACGTGTTTCCAGGGCTCGGTATAACCGGGAATCCGAATCTGAGCATCTGCTACGGTTTGCCCGCTTTGGTTTTGGTAATACCAGATCAGAGGCAGAAGTGCGGCATCCTGATAGATATAGACGTTGGTGCTGTCTGCTATATTGTGGCAGTTCACAACTATATCCTCTCCCTGATGGTAGTATGCTCTGTCAGTGCTTACCGTTTTGTCGGCAAATGTGCTGACAACGATGCATGCGGCAGACAATATCAAATACAACCGTTTCATAATTCAAAACGTATTGATTCAGTCTTAAATAGCCAATATATGCAAAGCCTTCACTTTGTCCGGCTTTACATCTTTGTGCTCGGTGATAGTCTTGATGAGAGGTACATACACTATCTCGTCGTTCTTGACTCCCACCATGATGCTTCTTTGCTCTTCAAGCAGAGCCTGAATAGCAGCCACTCCTAGACGGCTTGCCAAGATGCGGTCGGCTGCCGTAGGACTGCCTCCGCGCTGAAGGTGACCAAGTATGCTCACGCGAACATCATATTCTGGGTGAATTTCTTTCAACTTCTGTGCAAGCGCTTCTGCACCTCCTTCAGCCAGTCGCTCGCTTACGATCACTATGCTGGAGTTCTTCGATTTGCGGAAACCGTTGCCTATATATTCAAGCAACTGTTCCTCTTGAGTTCTTCGCTCAGGAATGATGGCTGCTTCTGCGCCTGCTGCAATTGCACTGTTCAAAGCCAGGAATCCTGCATCATGACCCATTACTTCTACGAAGAATACGCGTTCATGACTGGTTGCGGTGTCTTTGAGTTTGTCCACACAATCCATGATGGTGTTCATCGAAGTGTCATAGCCGATAGTCATGTCTGTACCCCAAAGGTCATTATCGATAGTGCCCGGCAATCCGATAACAGGCACATTAAACTCTTGCGAGAATGCCAATCCACCTGCGAAAGTGCCGTTGCCTCCTATCACTATCAACGCGTCTATCTCCTCACGCTGAATAGTCTCATAAGCTTTCTGTCTGCCTTCCGGAGTCATGAATTCCTGCGAACGTGCACTCTTGATGATAGTGCCGCCTCGCTGGATGATGTTGCTGACGTCCTGGGTGGTGAATTCCTTCACTTCGCCAAGAATGAGTCCTTTGTAGCCTCGATAGATAGCTTTGACGCGGATATTGTTGTATATCGCTGCACGTGTCACAGCTCTCACTGCTGCATTCATGCCGGGCGAGTCACCTCCTGAGGTAAGTACGCCTACCGTTTTAATTCTATATTCCATATCGATTATGAATTATGCCTTGTTGATAATACGATCCTTTATTTCTTCCATCAGCCAGAGTGGGGTGGAGGTAGCTCCGCATATGCCCACATTCTTTCCTTCGCAAGAGCGGATATACTCTTCTGTCAGTTCGTCGGCACTCTCTATGAAAACTGTATCCGGGTTGGTTTCCTTGCAGTGCTCATAGAGCACTTTGCCGTTTGAGGAGTTTCTTCCGCCTACAAACACCACTTTGTCGTTGCCTGCTGCAAATTCCTTTATGTGTTTCACTCTGTTTCTTACTTGTCCGCAGATAGTGTCATGCCATTCGAATTTGACAGATTCATTTCCATTCATTTTCCCGGCAATCGACTCAACCAACAAACTGAATTCTGCAACCGACTTGGTGGTTTGCGAAAACAAATATATGTCTTTGTTGAAATCGATCTTCTCCAGATCGTTTGCATTCTCCACAACTATGGCGGTGTTTTCTGTCTGTCCTTGCAAACCGATAACCTCGGCATGCCCTTGCTTGCCGAAAATCACTATCTGTGCATTCTCTCCTCTTGTTTCATACACTTCGCGGATTTTCTTTTGCAGATTCCTTACCACCGGGCAGCTGGCATCCACCAGCACTATTCCTCTTTCTTCTGCAGTCTGATAAGTCTCAGGCGGCTCTCCGTGTGCGCGTATCAGCACTTTTGAACCTTGTGGCAGTGAGCGAAACTCCTGATGGTTGATAGTGATCAAACCCAATTTCGACAGTCTGTCCACTTCTTGTCCGTTGTGCACTATGTCGCCAAGACAATACAGTGTGCCCCCTTTCAGAAGTTCTTCTTCAGCTTTGCGAATGGCAGTAACCACTCCGAAGCAAAAACCCGACTGACTGTCAATGTTTACCATTATGCCTGCTCTTTGCCTGCCACTTTGTTGAAGATATCAATCACAACCACCATTTGCTCTTCGCGAGTCATCTCGGAGTTGTCCACCACCACTGCATCTTCGGCTTGTCGAAGCGGACTCTCTGCACGGTGTGTATCCCTGTAGTCGCGGTCGTTTACGTCACGAAGCACTTCTTCGTAAACGGGATTCTGTCCTTTCTCTTGAAGTTCCAGGAAGCGTCGTTGTGCTCTTACCTCAGGCGAGGCTGTGATAAACAGTTTTAGTTCTGCCTGTGGAAATACCACTGTTCCAATGTCTCTACCATCCATCACGATGCCTTTCTCTTCTCCCATTTTCTGCTGTTGTGCCACCAGAAAACGCCTTACTTCGCCGATGGTGCTCACTTGTGATGCCAGATTGCCTATTTCCAATGTTCGAATTTTGCTTTCCACATCTTCTCCGTTTAGACACACATGTTGCCCTTGTGGTGTGAGAATGAAAGAGATATTTATCTTCGGCAGATACTCCGAGAGGTTGTTTTCGAACTTCTCCATTCCGTCAGGCGACGTGAGAATGGGTTCTGCATATAGTGCTACAGCGCGATACATAGCACCAGTGTCGACATATGTATATCCCGCATATTTTGCCAACTGCTTGGCTATAGTGCTTTTCCCGCACGACGAGAAACCGTCAACTGCTACAATAATCTTTTTCATAGGTATATTGCTTTTAATCTAAGTATTCTTTTGTACAATACTCACACGAGTATCCTCTTTTGAGAAGAGGTAATGAACAACTATTACTTAAATCCGTTGATATCGAGAGCCAACGAGAGTTGATATATGAATTGTCCTTTTGCATATTGAGAGAATGCAACTCCCAGACGTGCCTGTTTGATGTTGACACCTGCTCCAATGGCAAAGCCGGCAAGCGACATCTGGTTTTTGATGCCCAATTCCGCTCTGCGGCGGTGGTTGTAACTCAAAGTGAGATAGAACTTCTCGCTTTTGGGCACTATGTCAAGGAAGAAAATGGTATGTCGGAACATCATGTCGTACCACATCACAGCGCCATTGTCCTGCGCCAATACCCATTCCTCATTAGACATTCCTTTTTTGCTCCCTAGAACATATGTGGGTTTGTTGCTTCTTTCATAACCCAGATTCCAGGTCTGCATGTTGTGGATGGTCATACCTATTCTGATAGGTGCATGCTTGAAGCGATAGTTGAATCCGAGTTGCAGATTCAGAGGCAACATGGCGCGCTTTCCGCCATCGGCATCATCATAGAATTTCTTCAACTGCCAACCGATGTTTTGCAAACTGAGTCCCAACTGGAATGCTTTGTCTTTAGTCTGGAAATGTGCACCTACATCAGCTCCAAGTGCAAACGAAGTGTAGCTCTCATAAATGCTATAAACCGGTTTCAATGCGACACCGATACGAAACATCTCTCCCAACTGCCGACTGTAAACGAGGTCGATCAGCATGTCGCGAGCACCGAAAGTGCCACCTGTCAGATTGCCGTATTCGTCGGCATACTGCATCTTGCCATAATCCAGATAATGTATGCCTGCTGCAAAATAGTTCTCTTTGTAGTTGTGACTGTAGATTGCCGCTGCCGAATTGATGCCAGTCATATGATATGCATAGTTCATCTGCAGATTCATATGGGTTTTCTCGGAAAGCAAAGACGGATTACAGAATATCATGCTGAGTTCACCGTCATCGATGCTTACATTCTTGCCTCCCAAAGCATTAAGGCGCGCGGAAATGGGCAGATTCATGAAGGAGAAAGCAGCAGCACCCGACTGAGCAAACCCTTCAGTCAGTGTGAATAGCAATATTATAAATAATATGTATCTGCCTTTAGACAACATTACTGCATTATAAATATCATGCAAAGATAACGCGAAATATTGAATTATGCAAATTCTCGCTTTTTTAAGTGCATTTTTTGTTGTATCTTTGCAGCAAACTTTTATGCTGTTTGCTATGGAAGATATTCTCATTTATTTGCTTTTGTTCCTGTTGATTGTGCTACCTGGATTGCTTTTCTGGTTTGTGGAGTGGCTTATATGGCACAAACGTGGCAATCATGTCTATATTGCTTATATTTATCCATATCTGTTTCTGACAGTATTCCTGCTGTTGTATTTCGTGCCAAGAGCGGTTCTGCATAATGTGTACGACATCCAGACTCTGGGTAGTGTTCGTCAAGTGCCACTTGAGCAGCAACCTTGGAAGATGCGGCTGATGAACTATGATATGCGTCATGCATGTATTGTCCATCCTGACGGAAACTTCGTAGAGGGTGTGACAGACGTATGCGAGGAGAATGACAGTATTCTGCTCTTTTCTATAGGAGGTTATAGCGATTCTGATGAGGCAGTGGAACAAATCAGATTCGGAAAGATCCAGGCAGACAATCCGGAAATAGTTTTCTTTTCGGATTCCGTAAGTTTTTCTCGAGATGCGTTGGTTGGTGTGGATAAATATTATAAGGATAGACTTTCAGACCTTACTGCCGGTTGGAAGATCTGCTTCTTTTTCTTTGCGGTTTTGTCAGGAATTATGATGTGCGTTCTACTGCATCTGTTAATGCATAGGCAAAGAATTTCAAAGGGGTGAAACGCTTGTATACGGGACAAAACAACCGGAGAGTAATATCGTTGTAATACCATTCTGCTCAGTCTGTGATTTGCAGACTGGGTTTTATTTTTCTTTAGGCGATAGATTAATCACATACTAATCACATACTAATCACATACTAACCACATACTAAAGTTGGTATATACGGATGGGTTATATGTGTTAGAAAAACGGAAGAATGCGGGAGAAGTTTTTTTTCGTCATCTTCTTTTGTATATATGAAAAAATATTTGTAACTTTGCCGTGCTTATTGTGGAACAATAAACAATGACGTCTTATCCCGAATAATAAATTCAAATTATAAACAATCAAACAATAAATTATGTGGTTAATTAATTCCTCTATTGGACGTAAACTCGTAATGAGTATCACAGGAACTTGCCTTGTATTGTTCCTGCTCTTCCATGCGTCGATGAACCTGGCGCTTATCTTCTCGGAAGACGCTTACAACTGGATTTGCTCAATGCTTGGTGCTAACTGGTATGCACTAATCGGCACAGCAGGTTTGGCATTTTTAGTTCTCGTTCACTTCGTTTATGCCTTTATTCTAACATTCCAGAATCGCCGTGCTCGCGGAAACGACCGTTATGCAGTTACCGCTCGTCAGGAAGGTGTTGACTGGGAGAGTCAGAACATGCTTGTTCTCGGCATTATCGTGATTGGTTTTCTGCTTCTTCACCTTGCCAACTTCTGGTTCAAGATGCAGTTCCAGGAAATGACAGGTCTGAAGACGGGTGCATTCGATCCTCAGAACGGTGCTGCCTACGTGAAGTATCTCTTCTCGGGCATTTATGATCCCGCTGCCATTCAAGAGGGATATGAGTTCACTCCTTGGGCATCCTGGATTCATCCGGTTTACTGCTGCTTGTATCTGATATGGCTTACAGCGATCTGGTTCCACCTGACTCACGGAGTTTGGTCGGCATTGCAGACTATGGGTCTTTCAAGCAACATCTGGTTGCCTCGTATCAAAGTGATCGGCAATATTGTTGCAACCATCGTTGTTCTTATGTTTGCAGCCGTTGTATTCTACTATCTCGGTATGTATATCGGAGCAAACTTTATGGCATAATAAGTTTCACTGAATAAAAACATCTAATATATGGCAAAGAAGAAAGATATTAAGGCTGCGATTCAGGATGCAGCCGCTGAAGCCCTCGAGACGGTGAAACAAAAAGCCGCCGAAGTGGTAGAGGATTTGCATGCACGTGCAGAACGTGTAGCAGAAGATCCTGCCGTAAAAGAGGCAGTAGAAGCAGCAGTAGATGCTGCAACTGTAGCTGCCAAAAAGGCAAAGAAAGCAGCCACGGTAGCCGCAAGCGTAGCCACTGCTCCTGCAGATGATAAGATCATCACTCCTAAAATGGCAAAGATTCCCGAAGGTCCTCTGGAACTGAAGTGGACCAACTACAAGAACCATCAGAAGTTGGTTAACCCTGCCAACAAGCGCAAACTCGATGTTATCGTTATAGGTACAGGTCTGGCAGGTGCTTCTGCAGCTGCTTCTCTGGCAGAGATGGGATTCAACGTACTCAACTTCTGCATTCAGGACTCGCCTCGTCGTGCTCACTCTATTGCAGCACAGGGTGGTATAAATGCAGCAAAGAACTATCAGAACGATGGCGACTCGGTTTATCGTTTGTATTATGATACCATCAAGGGTGGCGACTATCGTGCTCGTGAGGCAAACGTTTATCGTTTGGCAGAAGTATCGAACAACATCATCGACCAGTGTGTGGCTCAGGGTGTTCCTTTCGCTCGTGAATACGGCGGACTTCTTGACAACCGCTCGTTCGGTGGTGCTCAGGTAAGTCGTACATTCTATGCCAAGGGTCAGACAGGTCAGCAGCTTCTGCTTGGCGCCTACTCGGCACTGAGCCGCCAGATTGGTAAGGGCAAAGTGAAGATGTATACTCGTCATGAGATGCTTGATATAGTAATGATACCTGACGAGAACGGTGAGATGCGTGCTCGCGGTATCATTGCCCGCAACCTTGTAACCGGTCGTATAGAGCGCTTTTTCGCTCATGCAGTGGTTGTTGGTTCGGGTGGTTATGGCAACACGTTCTTCCTTTCGACCAACGCCATGGCAAGCAACGGATCGGCTGCTATGCAGATGTATCGTCATGGTGCATATTTTGCCAATCCCTGCTATGCTCAGATTCACCCGACATGTATTCCGAAGCATGGCGACTTCCAGTCGAAACTGACCCTTATGTCAGAATCGCTTCGTAATGACGGTCGTATCTGGGTACCCAAGAAACTGGAAGATGCTCAGCGTCTGCAACGTGGTGAGATAAAAGGTCGTGACATTCCTGAAGAAGACCGCGACTACTATCTGGAGCGTCGTTATCCTGCTTTCGGAAACCTTGTTCCCCGTGATGTGGCTTCACGTGCAGCCAAAGAGCGTTGCGATGCCGGTTATGGTGTGAACAACACCGGTCTGGCAGTCTTCCTCGACTTCAGCGATGCTATTCAGCGCCTCGGAAAAGACGTGGTAGAGCAGAAATACGGCAACCTCTTCCAGATGTATGAGAAGATTGTGGATGAGAATCCTTACGAGAACCCGATGATGATCTTCCCCGCTATTCACTACACTATGGGTGGTATATGGGTTGACTATGAACTGCAGACTTCTGTCAAAGGTCTGTTCTGCATCGGCGAGGCCAACTTCTCGGATCACGGAGCTAACCGCCTTGGTGCTTCTGCACTTATGCAGGGTCTTGCAGACGGCTATTTCGTATTGCCTTACACTATCCAGAACTACCTTGCAGACCAGATTGGTGTGCCTCGTATGTCGACCGATCGTCCTGAATTTGCAGAGGCAGAGAAAGCTGTTAATGAGAAGATTCAGAAGCTTATGTCTATCCAAGGCGAGCATTCTGTTGATTCCATTCACAAACGTCTCGGTCTGGTAATGTGGGACTTCGTAGGTATGGGACGTACAGCAGAATCGCTTAAGACCGCTATTCAGAAGATCGACGAGATCAAGAAGGATTTCTGGACCAATGTTTATATCCCTGGAACAGCCGACAGCCTCAACAACGAACTTGAGAAAGCTCTCCGTTTGGCAGACTTTATCGAGATAGGTCGCTTGATGGCTATCGATGCACTCAATCGTGAGGAGTCTTGCGGTGGTCACTTCCGTGAAGAATATCAGACTGAGGAAGGCGAAGCTCTCCGTCAGGACGACAAGTTCTCGTATGTGGCTTGCTGGAAATATATGGGCGAGGATGCAGATCCCGAACTCATCAAAGAGCCTCTCGACTATGAGTTTACCGAACGTAAGACTCGTAATTATAAGTCATAACAATAGTCTTTAACTTCTAAAACACTTCACATTATGGATAAAAACATAAATATTAAAGTAAGAGTTTGGCGCCAAGCCGGTCCGAAGGCTAAAGGCTATTTCGAGACCTATGAACTCAAAAACATCTTCCAAGGTGCATCATTCCTTGAGATGATGGATATTCTTAACGAGCAACTCATCTCCGAGCATAAAGATCCTATTGCATTCGACCACGATTGCCGCGAGGGTATTTGCGGTATGTGCTCGATGTATGTCAACGGTCATCCTCATGGACCAGACTCAGCTATCACCACATGCCAGCTTCACATGCGTAAGTTCAACGATGGCGACACAATCACGGTAGAGCCCTGGCGCTCGCATGCATTCCCTGTAATCAAAGACTTGATGGTTGACCGTCAGGCTTATGACAAGATTATGCAAGCAGGCGGATTCATCTCCGTGAATACCGGTGGTGTGCCTGATGCCAACTCTATTCCAATTCCGAAGCCGGCAGCCGACGAGGCAATGGATGCAGCAAGTTGCATCGGTTGCGGCGCTTGTGCTGCAGCTTGCAAGAATGGATCAGCAATGCTCTTCGTTGCAGCCAAAGTAAGTCAGTTGGCATTGCTTCCGCAAGGCCGTATAGAGGCAAAGCAGCGTGCAAAGAATATGGTTGCCAAGATGGACGAACTTGGATTCGGCAACTGCACCAACACAGGTGCATGTGCAGCCGAATGCCCGAAGCAAGTTTCTCTTGCCAATATTGCACGACTCAATCGTGAGTTCCTCGGAGCAAAGTTCTCTGACTAATGAGAACTTGTATAGCATTAAAAGAGGATGGCAAATATTTGCCATCCTCTTTTTCTAATTCATTTCGTTCAAGCTTTGCCTTCCTGGCAATATGCCTGGGTTTTATTCATTATTGTTTGCATCATCTTCCGTATTGAAGGCATTATTCTCGGTTGTATCCGTTGCCTTGCCCTCAGTATTCTCCTCTGCCTTCTTGTTGAACCATGCTATTGCTGCCCAAAAGAGTCCTGTAGCAGCACTGATTATCGCGGTCAATGCTGCTGCCTTACCGAATATATTCCTTCTTGTTGACATATCTTGTACTATATTAATATTATATAAGGTCTGTCACGGTCAGTTTTGCGAAGTCTATCAGGTCTTGCGTGCCCAAATAAACCTGCATGCCGCGGCAACCTGCTGAGATGTAGATCCGCTCAAACTGTTGACATGACTGGTGAATATACATAGGGTAGGCTTTCTTCATTCCTATGGGTGAGCACCCTCCTCGTATATAACCTGTTAGCGGGAGCAACTCCTGCATCTTGGTCATAGCACAACTCTTGTTGCCGCTAGCCTTCGCTGCCTTCTTCAGATCTACTTCTTTATCTCCGGGGATGATGCAGACAAAGACCCCCGTGCGGTCGCCTCTCAATACCAGAGTCTTGAAAACGCATGCAATGTCTTCACCGAGTTGGGCAGCTACGTGTACTGCACTCAGGTCAGATTCATCCACCTGATAACTCACAGTCCGATATTGTATTTTTGCCGCATCCAGCAGCCGGAGTGCATTTGTTTTCATACTACCTGATACTACTATAAGATAATTCTCTCTTGCCAGTTGATGGATAAAAGAAGAGCCACACTTTCGTATGGCTCTTTACCTCTAAATTATTTAACTCGTCTTTCAGGAATACGAGCTTTCTTACCTGTGAGGTCACGAAGGTAATACAATTTAGCGCGACGAACTTTACCATATTTGTTGATGGTAATTTTCTCGATGAAAGGACTATCCATAGGGAAAATACGCTCTACACCTACGTTGCCTGACATTTTGCGAACAGTGAAGCGTTTCTTTTCTCCATTACCGGAAATGCGGATCACGTCTCCGCGATATTCCTGAATACGCTCCTTGTTACCTTCTTTAATGCGGTAGGACACAGTCACAGTGTCGCCAGCCTTGAATGCGGGAAATTCTTTCTTCTCGCCTGCGAATGCTTCTTCAGCAATCTTAATCAAATCCATTGTCGTACGATTTTTAATGGTTAACGAACGAAGTATACGCTATTCCTTTCAAGAAGCAATCCATACTTCTCTACTATATTGCCAGAGACTTCGCTCAAAAAAGCGTGCAAAAGTACTGCAAACTTTTCAATTACACAAGTTTTTTGTGAAATTTATGAATATTATTTTATCTGAGTGCCGAAAATCGTGTAATATTTTCCTTCGCGAACTATATAAATGTTCCCGTCAATCATCACTTTCTGTGCTTTGGCTGTTGAACTGTTGGATGTAAAATCGATGTTTGTATCTATTCTAACCTCAAACGGATTCCAACCATCATTGCCTTTGGTATAGTTGTAAATAGTGATGCCTTCTGTTTCACCTGGAAGCACGGTTTCGGTCAAAACCGTTGCCCAGGCAACACGATTGGCAGAGTTGTCTACACCTGAGGTCTCAATTGTGCCGTATTCGTAGCTTCGTGGTGATCCTCCTGCCACAAGTCCGTCGTTCCATCCTGCTGGCGCTATCAAAGAAGCGCCATTCTTGTCTCCTACTGTGGTCTCGTAGAAAATGGTTTCTGCATTGGCATCCCATGGTCTTCCCCAGTATCCGGGTTTGGCTGATTCTGTTTCTACCATATCCACTACAGGAGTAGCCGAACCAACAGAGCATTGCCAGAACAGATATCCGCGTTTGCCTTTGGCAGTCTTGCTGGCAGTCAGATATGCTACATCATTATTGTCAGATGTAACCAGCATAGCCAGTTTGGCCTGATAAACCGTCAGATTCATACCTCCGAAGATGTAGTCGCATGCACCGTTAAGTATACCTTTCTCTATTGCTACGCGTACATCATTATCACCAAAGAGAGCGTCCTGACGACCTATGATGCGGCAGTTTTTGAGGAAACCGCGATCAGAGCCTTTGGCAAATGCCAAAGCACATGCGCGCTCACGATAACTGCGTTTTTGCACATCGGTATTGCCTGCTGTAGTCGGGCGAACTCCCTTCGAACCTGAACCTTCTTCCACTATATCCTCACTTTCTTTCTGTGAGATATACTGGTTGTAAGAGTTCTCGAAGATGATGCCTTCTGCAGTAAAGTCTTTGCCGTATACTACTACCGTAGAGTTCCAATAAGTGCTGCTGCTTCCGCCCGAGTTCACTACCGAATAATAGCCGTTCTCTTTGTTGACTTGCAGAGTGCGGGCATCCCATGTATAGTCGGTGGTCATCGAGTAGTAGTTGTAGCCGTGACCGTAATAGCTGGTGATTCTGACAGCATTCTCCTCAATATTCACACCTCCGTCTTTCACGCCCAGACTTGGCTCTGCAGCGGCATTCTTCAGCGTGATATTGTCAAGATGTATGCGAAGCATCTCTTCATAGTTGCCTGGTTCAATGAGCACAGTCACGTTTTGGTCGGCTGTACGCGACATCTTTCCTATTGCCTGCAATGCTTCGTTGATAGTAGCATAATCGCCCTCTGCGCCTACTGTCAAGGTAGGCTTGTATTCAGTTACAAGAGCCACGCTGATGCTGTTGATATAGCTTGTGCCTTTGACGGATACTGTCACAAACCCTTCGCCTCCGAGGTAATTGTATGTGAGTGCATCAATCTGTGAAGTAGAACCTGTCTGTTGGTCGCCGAGAGCCGTCTCTCCTACGAAAAGATGGTATTCATAGCATGCATTAATTGTTATTATACTGTTGCCTTTCACCGGAATCGTTATTTCTCCGCCATTGCCTCCGTATAGATAAGTGTTGTTGTGCGACTTGCAACCTTTGAATTTTAAGGTCTTGTATGTATATTCAGCGCTTGTGTTGGTATAACCGCCTCCTGTGAAATCGGCGTCTGTGAATATCCATTCATGTATGTCAGCAGTGAAATCAATCTGTTTGGTTACAGGTGCGCCGTTTACTTTCATGTTGGAAGTAAGCATCTGGCTGTAAATTCCGCAATCTGTCACTTTCACACTGTAAGTTCCGTCGCGAAGTTGAATATCGTGTGTGCCCGTGAAAGTGTATATATAGTGGTCTTCAAGATTCTCGAATGTGAACTTTGCATTGGCAAGATCGGCTTCGGAAGCACCCGTAGTTACTATAGTAATTGCATACTGAGGCTTGGGAGTGAAAGTGAAGTCTTGCGTTGTTTCGTCTTGGAACATGATATTGGTTGGAGACAAATCATAGTCGTTTACTCCCAGAGCCGACACATTATATTTAATATTGTATTCCACTACAAGCGTAAACTGAGTGCCACTGAGCGTAAACTCGGGTTCGAATATCACATTGTCAGGTTTCTCAAACACCATCTGCAGTTTCTGCAGTTGCTCTTGAGGCAAACCTCTTATCTCGCCTGTTATGTTCAAGAGATTCACACCTCCTATGTTGATGTTGATGGTCATCTTTTCCTTGTCTACCGTAATAGGATTCTCTGAGTTGACAATATATCCGTTGGCATTTTTCAGCGATATCTGATATTGATATCCCATTGCTAGTTGCACAGTGTAAGTTCCACCGTCAGGTTGTGCTTCGGTAACACTGTGGTTGCTCAGATTGGTGAAGAGCAGACTGTAGTTGTCAGGAATACTCTTGGGAGCAATAACGGTTCCACTTACGGTAGCCATCTTGACAGGAGTGCGAACAATACGCGCAATTACCAGTTTCTCGTCTGTGCCGAATATGCGGTATTTTCCGGTTTCTCCTGCATAGAATGTGAGGCGCTCTATCTGTGCAGATGCGGTGAAATGACCTACTGCGGTATCTCCGCTTGCAGATTGAAATACATATGTCTCTGCGTTGCCGTTTGAACCTACATAATAGTCAATCTTGTCGCCGGCAGTGAAGGTTTGCTCGATATATACACCTGGAGTTGAACCTGCATTCGAGTAGATATAACCGGTGTAAACCGTATTATTGGCATCTTTGAGCGATTTGCGGTCGTAGCAGGTTATTGATGCATTGGTAGTACGAAGACGGTGATTCGTTTTCCCGGCACCGTTAAACAGCAGATTCACATTGTCTGATGCGGTGAAACTGCTAATAGTGTTGCCTGTTGATCCGGCAGTGATAGAAGCATCATACCACGAGTTGATTTCATCAACTGTGAGCATGTTTTCATATATGGTCTCGTCGAGCTTTTCTGCTCCGAAATCCCATACTTGCATTTTTTGTGCATTGAGAGTGGCAACCAGCATGGTGGCAACCAAGAGTAATGTGTGTTTCATATGATGTTGTTTTTAGTTAACTTAATTATCGCCTGCAAAAATACAAGAATTAAATGATTGGGATGTGTATTTTCTGACGAATTATGTGAGAGCATCTGTTATATTCATTTCGCAACGAGAGCAATCGAAGTGCAATCTGAATAATCTTTTTCCTGCTCTAAGATATGCAGGTTCTTGAATTTTAGTCTCTTTACGCGTCTTTCTGCATATTCCCATCTCAAACAGAATGCAATAGCGGCAGGTCATCAAAATATCATTCTTTATGATTCCCGCTGTTGGCAATATGGCAGATTGGACTTGCATACGAGTGCTTGTGCCGGATTCCGACTTTTTGTTTCCTAATTCCTGCATCAATCTTTCCACCACCTCTCTTCTCCATGCATTAAGAAGCGAAGCGGGAAGAAAATAGGCCTTCTGTGTCTCAACAGTTATATTGTTTGCTTCAAAGGGTGTGTCACCAAGTTTGGAGATTTGTGTGCGAATGGTTTGCAGCGCCCTTTCCGGATTCTCGGCAAGTGTTTTTTCTGCATTGAATGCCTGCTCTATATCTCCTATGCGGAGCATAAAGCCATGTTCTGTCTCTTTGAAAAGGATGTCCACCGGCAGCCGTCTGGTTGTGCGCGAATGCTCCAGTTGGCGCATAAACTCTATGTCGAAATTGCGGTAAATATCTGTGCCTTCTTCAACATCCGGCATCTGATTGGGATATATGCGATTGCCTTCTGCACGGTTTATCATAAAACCCTGATCTCCATAACACAGACCGTCACCATTATGAAGAATGGTATTACACCGCAGGCTTATAGAGTTCTTTCCTACGGCAACTACTTTGCCTATATACTCGCCTGTCGATTTGGGTGTCTGCCAGTTGGCAAGGTGTGGGGTCCTGCCGTGTAGAAAATAGTCGGTATTCGAGCGATGGAAAGTCTTTTCCGGATTTGGCACAAAATCCAGATGAATATTCCCTTTCGATGCTTTGCAATATGGCGAGTCGGGTTCTTCAAAGAGTCTGTCAAGAAGCAGGCGATAGTATGCCGTGATATTCCTTACATACGCCTCGTCCTTCAGCCGTCCTTCTATCTTCAGAGTGGTTATTCCAGCATCAAGCATTTCTCTTACCGATTGACTTCTATCCATGTCGCGAAGCGAAAGTGCATATTGTCCGCATCTGATCTCTTGCATATCTTTATCCAGCAAATCGTATTGCCAGCGGCATAGTTGCGCACAACAACCTCTGTTTGCTGACCTGCCAAGCACGTGCTCCGACATATAGCATCTGCCAGAATAACTGACGCATAGAGCACCGTGAACAAATGCTTCCAGTTCTATCTCGGTTTGCTTGCGTATATTGCGAATCTCCTCGATAGTGAGTTCGCGGGCAAGAACAGCACGACGAAACCCTGCTTTCTGCCTTTCGATAACGTCCTCCGGAGTGCGATTGTCGCATTGTGTGGAGGCATGCAGACGGATCGGAGGCAGATCCTCTTTCAGTAGGTTCATATCTTGCACAATAAGTGCATCAGCACCTGCTTCGTACACTTTCCATGCTATATCTACCGCTTCATGCAACTCTTCGTCAGTAAGCAATGTGTTCAAGGCAACAAGCACCTTGGCGGAAAACATATGCGCATATCGGCACAATTCGGCAATGTCCTCAATGCTGTTTCCTGCCGCTTGTCGCGCACTGAACATCGGCGCACCTATATACACAGCATCAGCACCGGCATCAATAGCAGCTTTACCTACACTCAAATCTCGTGCAGGCGACAGAAGTTCTATGGGAGTCTTCGGGTTCACTTCGTAAAGATATCTGAAACACTCGTTATTATAATTTTGCTTGATGCAAAATTATTGTTATCTTTGCAGTGCAAAAGTAAATATTTTTTTTTGAATATGCAAGAAGTGAAGCCAATAATGCGGTTTGTGGATTGGGGACTCACCGAGTATAACGATGCTTGGGAGCGGCAGGAGGCTGTCTTTAAGGAGAAAATCGATAAGAAACTGCGTGGGGAAGTGCCTGAGAGTGACTTCGTTATGTGTGAGCATTATCCTGTTTATACTCTCGGCAGGCACGGGAAAGCGGAAAATATGCTTCTTTCGGAAGAGCGCTTGCAGACTGTCGGAGCAAGCCTCTACAGAATCGACCGTGGCGGAGATATCACTTTTCACGGACCCGGACAAGTGGTTGGTTATCCGATAATCGATCTAGAACAATGGCATCTCGGACTCAAACAGTACATCTGGACGATAGAGGAAATCATTATTCGTACAGTTGCCGATTATGGCATTCATGGTGAGAGGTCGGAGGGCGCAACCGGCGTATGGATGAAAAAAGAAGGCATTGGTTCGCGAAATACTATATTGGAGAAGATATGTGCTATTGGAGTACGGGCATCACATTATGTAACAATGCACGGATTCGCACTCAATGTCAATACCGACCTCCGATATTTCGAATATATCAATCCATGCGGTTTTACCGACCGTGGAGTTACTTCTATAAGTCGCCTCACTGGTCAACCTGTTGATATTGAGGATGTCAAGAAAAAAATAATCTGCAATGCTGCGGAATTGTTTGGCATAAGTATTGCAGATGTTTTGAAAAATTAGTATTTTTGCAGGAGATATGAAAAAGACAATATTTTTAATTTCAGTGCTATTGGCAGTAGTACTCGTCAATGCAGAAGAAATGCCTTCGCTGTTTCGTAAATCTATTCAGATGGAGAAACTGCGTAAGGATGGTAAATGGCTTGAGGCAATGGATACTGCCACGTGGATTCTTACTTATGACAAAGATTATCGTGTGGCTGTCGATTATGTTCATCGCTATTGGGATAAGACAATGAAGCTTACCGATGAGCGTCTGCAGCGCCTTAGCGATGAAGAGAGTCTTGCTCAGGCAGAAGAGCGTTGCGAAATATATCGTGTTCTGGACGAGATTCATGATAATCTGCGGGTGGTGAAGATGCCTCTTTATGGTCCGAACGAGAAGTGGGTATGGCAACCGGAAGTGGGATATTACACTGGTCACTATGATAATGAGAGGCAGAAGACTTTCCGCCTCCTTCTCCGAATGGCTGATGAGGCACTCCGATGCTATGATGCCGAAGGAGCAGGAGTATATTACAGATTGGCATTGAAAAAGTATCTGATAACCGATGGCGAACGCCGAAGCAATCTTGGTGATATGACCGGGCAGTGCAATGCTATGATGGAAAAGCATCGCAATTCCGACAAAATATACAACTCTATTTTTGCTTACGACTTATGCACTCTTTCTCTAGAGTTGAATGCCGATCAGGCTGATGTGCTCAAAAAGCAGAAAGAGATTCAGATGCATGTGGCTGATTTATATC